>JGI20151J14362_10000152_pt1 | contig 50238 bp, 41 predicted proteins | sample COG_01_FD_14362 | JGI IMG/M metagenome (IMG submission 14362)
AATCTTGCTGGGTAAGTTTAAGATAATACAAAGAATCGAGAGTATTATCAGCATAGAAATTCGAAACACCTAGAAAATAAAAAGCGTTAATTAAAGATTCTNCATAACCAACTTTTCTAATATCAACCAGGTAAGNTTCAAGGTCTATTATTTCTTGATAAGATTTTTGNGCAAATAGGAAATTCGTTAACGTTGATGCGGTTAATGCNTTAACATAAAAACTTTCCTCATCAGGATTTCTTATTANATTNTTTAAAATNTTTATAGCTTCCTCTTTTTGATTNGTGAAATAAAGAGCCATTGCATATGGAACCGTGTAACCTCTATGGATACTCACTCTGTCTTTTGAGCAGTTCTTGGCTTTTGTGTATTTATCTTGATAAATTAATTCCATGCAATTAAAAACTCCGCGAGGAACCTTTCTAGACTCTGATGGTAAATTAAAAGTAAACCTATATTTGTGATTAGATCCCTTTGTATTAATATAGTTTGAATTAGTATCTTTTCTATAACGAAGCTCTTTAGCTTCAATCAATGCGTCTTTATCAAAATAATTTCCTGGTTCTGAATTAAGTATTACATGATTTGAAGTTGACCCATCAGCATTTACTGTAAAACCAATTTCTGCGTATCCCTCGATGCCCTTTTTGACAAGAGTTTTAGAATATTTCGGATACTCATCTCTTACTCTGATAAATGAAGTGGGGTGATAATCTCTTGAAAGCAATCTTTTATTATTTAAAAGAACAAATACCTTATCTTTATTGATGTCACTTCCTTTTAAATAAGAACTTATATTAGGATAATCATCAAAATCTGCAAAAACAGAAAAAGAGAAAAGTAAGTAGATTAAAGATAAGTATTTCATATTAGTCCTTGTAGTTAATATTTTTCAAATTTGAGCTTAAGACAAGGATTATATCTAAATACTCTCTCCACTTTATATAATTTCTTCTATGTAATGATGATTGATTACATGAAAAATCAGTCGACCCATCNAAGTTTTCAAGTGATTNAATGTCTTTAACTAACCCNGAACCAATAGCAGCCACCTTTGCTGCTCCNAANGCTGTAGCTTCAGTATTGGTGGGAATAGAAATATTTGTATTAGTGATGTTTGCTAANAGTTGAGCAAAAGTAAAATTATTTGCCATTCCCCCATCAATAGACATACCTTTAATTTCTAAGCCCTCGTTTCTCATCGCATTTAATATTTCGTTAGTTTGAAAACAAAGTGAATTAAATGCTGCTGTGATAAAGTCCTGTTTTGATGTATCTCTGGTTATGCCATAAAAACCAGCTCTAACATCTGGATTCCATTGAGGAGCACCTAGCCCTGTAAAAGCCGGAATAAAAAGTAAATTATTGGTCTCGCCGTCTGCTGATATANANCTCTCNCTCTCTGAAGACTCTTTAAAAAAAGTCATCTCATCTCTTAACCATTGAATAATGGTTCCTGCTGAAAAAATACTACCTTCAACAGCATAAGCAACCTCACCATTAATTTTATATGCTATTGTTGAAAGGAGTCCTGAGNTTGANCTAAATATTTCGTTTTTTGTATTAGCCATTAAGAAGCAGCCTGTCCCGTAAGTGCTTTTCATATCCCCTCTTTNNAAGCAGCTTTGACCTACTAGAGCGCTTTGCTGATCGCCTANAACGCCTGTTATTGGAATAGTATGATCACCTAATTCTATCTTTCCAAACTCNGCATCAGATGATACAACCTTTGGCAATACTGATTTAGGTATATTAAAGAGATTCAGTAGATCTTCATCCCATTCTAGAGAACTAATATTATATAAAAGAGTCCTAGATGCATTTGTTATATCTGTTAAATGGTTTTTTTCTTTTGAAAGATTCCAAATTAAAAAGCTATCAATAGTTCCAAAAGCCAATTCATTATTGTTAGCCATAGCTCTTGCACCATCAACATTATCTAAAATCCATCGTATTTTAGTTGCCGAAAAATAAGGATCCACCAAAAGACCAGTTTTTTCAGTGACCATGTCAGAAGTAGTTTTATCTTGTTTTAATGAATTGCAAAATTCGGATGTTCTTCTGTCTTGCCAAATAATAACTGGATATATTGCCTTCCCTGTGGACTTGTTCCAAATAACAGTAGATTCTCGCTGGTTTGTAATGCCGCAACACACAATATCTGATATCGAGAGACTTGCTTCAATGACACAATCAAGGGTTTTTTTTACAGAATTTAAAATATCATCTGCATCAGCTTCAACCCAACCATCTTTTGGAAAAGAAAGAGCATATTCTTGCTGGGACTCATTAACAATATCAAAAGAATTATTAAAAATGATTGAGCGAGAGCTAGTAGTGCCTTGATCTATAGTAAGAATTTTTTTCATAAATGCCTAAAAAAATAAAAATTTATCCACAAATTATTAACAAGCCAATAACAGCCTATATACACTATATAGAGTATATCTAAAAAAAATATACTATATATTGTGTTTTCCTCTTGCTTCTTTATCCACAGTGAGTAATATTAACCCTGCGGCTATATAAATGCGATTGTAAACAAAGCATTGGCAACAACAAGAAAAAAATGAAATAACCGCATTAAAGTTTAACGAAAAAAGACAATAAATAACAAGCCAAAGGATCAAAAAAAAGATGTCATTGAACGAAACAACACAAGAAACAACAAACCTGCAAGCAACTCAACAAAAACAAGCAAATGAATTGGCGATAAATGCCCCAGGGAAAATAAGGGTAATCAAAAGAAATGGTAAAGTTGTAAGTTTTGAAGTCGATAAGATTAAGGTTGCCATAACAAAAGCATTTTTAGCTATAGAAACTGGCAATGCTGCTGCCAGCGATAGAATACATGAAAAAGTGAACAAAACGACTGATGAAGTTATGGATGTTTTTGAAAGAAGAATGCCATCTGGTGGAACTCTGCACATTGAGGAGATACAAGATCAAGTAGAACTCCAGTTAATGAGAAGTGAAGAATATAAAGCAGCCAGAACATATATCCTATACAGAGAAGAAAGAACACAAGAAAGAAAAAAAGAAGCACCAGTAATTGATATACCAAACAGGCCTGAAATAAATATAACAAAAACAGACGGAACACTCGTCGCTCTTGATATTGATAAAGTAGCAGCCTTAATAAATGATGCATGTGAAGGACTTGAAGAAGTATCAATGAACGAGGTATTAGAAGAAGCATTAAAAAATCTTTACGACGGAGTTTCAATATCGGATATGCGAACAAGTCTTGTTATGTCAGCAAGAACAAAAGTAGAAAAAGAGCCAAACTATTCATTTGTTACTGCAAGAATACTTATGGATCAAATCAGGAATGAAGCTCTTGGTTTCCTTGGAGTTGCTGAAGAAGCCACGTATCAAGAAATGGAAAAATATTATCCTCAAGCCTTAGAGGCATACATAGATAAAGGTATTGAATTAGATATATTGAGTCCAGAACTGAAGACATTTGATCTAAAAAAATTAGGNTCAGCTNTAGANTATACGAGAGATAATCAATTTACATATTTAGGTCTTCAAACCTTATATGACAGATATTTTATTCATTGTGATGATGTTAGATATGAGTTACCTCAAGTATTTTTTATGAGAGTTGCAATGGGTCTTGCAGTTGAAGAAGAAAANAGAGAAGAAAGAGCAATTGAGTTCTATAAACTATTATCAAGTTTCGATTATATGAGCTCTACACCCACTTTATTTAACTCAGGTACAAAAAGGCCTCAATTGTCTTCTTGTTATTTAACAACAATCCCAGATGACTTGGATGGAATTTTTGGTGCAATGAAAGATAATGCGCTTTTATCAAAATGGGCAGGAGGTCTTGGTAATGACTGGACCTCTGTAAGAGCTATGAACTCATACATAAAAGGAACTAATGGTAAAAGTCAGGGTGTGGTGCCATTTTTAAAAGTAGCAAATGATACAGCAGTTGCAGTTAATCAAGGTGGAAAAAGGAAAGGTGCTATGTGTGCTTATCTAGAAACCTGGCATTTAGATATTGAAGAATTCCTAGAATTAAGAAAAAACACTGGTGATGAAAGAAGAAGAACTCATGACATGAATACAGCTAACTGGGTACCTGATCTATTCATGAAAAGAGTTGAGCAAGATAAGAATTGGACTCTCTTCTCGCCAGGTGAAACACCTGAACTTCATGATTTAATTGGTAAAGACTTTGAAAAAAAATATGAAGAATATGAAAGAAAGGCTGAAGCTGGAGAAATGGATCAAGCTAAATCAATTCCTGCAAAAGAACTGTGGAGAAAAATGCTTACGATGCTTTTTGAAACAGGTCATCCTTGGATTACCTTTAAAGATTCATGCAATTTAAGATCACCGCAGCAACATACAGGAGTAATTCATTCATCTAATCTTTGTACAGAGATTACTTTAAATACAAGTGCTGAAGAAATAGCGGTTTGTAATCTAGGCTCAGTAAACTTAGCAAAACATATGAAAGATGGAGCTCTAGATGAGGAAAAAATAAAACGAACAGTATCTACAGCTATTAGGATGCTAGATAATGTTATTAATATAAATTATTACTCGGTAGATACGGCTAAAAATTCTAATTTAAAACATAGACCAATAGGTTTGGGAATGATGGGATTTCAAGATGCTCTATATGAACAAAATATAGCTTACTGTAGTGATGAAGCAGTTAATTTTGCTGATAAGAGCATGGAACTAATTAGCTATTGCGCAATTAGCGCTTCTTCAGATCTTGCCAAAGAAAGAGGAAAGTATGAAACTTTTGATGGCTCTTTATGGAGTAAAGGAATATTGCCAAAAGACTCAATAGAAATACTGGCAGAAAATAGAGGCAATGAATATCTAAATGTAGATAGAACTGAAACACTGGACTGGGAAACATTAAGAAAAAAAGTCATATCTGATGGCATGAGAAATTCAAATGTAATGGCAATTGCTCCAACAGCAACTATTTCCAACATTACCGGAGTAACTCAGTCCATAGAGCCAACTTATCAAAATCTATATGTTAAATCTAATTTATCAGGAGAATTTACAATAGTTAATCCTCATCTAGTTCGCAAGTTAAAAGGATTAGGCTTGTGGGATGAAGTAATGATAAATGATCTAAAATATTATGAAGGAAGCTTGTCACAAATTTCTAGAATACCAGATGATGTAAAGAAACTCTTCTCAACAGCCTTTGAAGTTGAGCCAAGATATATAGTTGAATCAGCAAGTAGAAGGCAAAAATGGATAGATCAAGGACAATCATTAAATTTATATATAGGTAATGCAGATGGTAAAAAACTAGATATTACATATAGAATGGCTTGGTATTCGGGTTTAAAAACAACTTACTACCTAAGATCTATCGCTGCAACATCAACTGAAAAATCAACTGTTCAACAGGGAAAACTAAACGCAGTGAGTGCGGGAGCTGAACAAGCGGCCCAACAAAAAATTGGAGCATCTGCTCCACAACAAGAACTTGGAGCTCCAGCTCCTGTACCAACAGCATGCTCTTTGGATGACCCAGAGTGTGAGGCATGTCAATAAAAAAAGGAAAAAGAATATGTTAAATTGGGATGAATATAGTAAAGAAGAAAATACAACACCACCAAGCGTTGTAACTGAGCCAGTAACAACAACTTCTGCTCCAGTTCAGCAGGTAGCTGAAACTACTCCTGTGGTAGCAAAAGATGAAGGTCCTGAAGACTACTCAGATAAAATAATTGAAGAAGGTTCAAGAGCTGAAAAAGCAAGAGAAGCTGTGCTAAATCTTGATGAAGCAGCTGGAATAGAAGAGCTAGATGAAATGATGGGTGAAAGAGTTCAAGTTGATCAAAAGATGATGATCAATTGTAAAGCTGATCTGAATCAATTAGTGCCTTTTAAATACGATTGGGCCTGGCAGAAATATCTTGATGGCAGCGCTAATCATTGGATGCCGCAAGAAATAAATATGACAAATGATATTGTCTTATGGAAATCTGAAGACGGATTAACTGAAGATGAAAGAACAATTGTTAAAAGAAATCTTGGTTTCTTCTCAACAGCAGATTCGCTTGTTGCAAATAATCTTGTTTTAGCTCTCTATAGACTAATAACTAATCCTGAATGCAGACAATATATTCTTAGACAAAGCTTAGAAGAAGCTATTCATACTCATGCATATCAATACTGCATAGAATCTCTTGGAATGGATGAGGGAGAAATTTTTAATATGTATAGAGAAATACCTTGTGTTGCAAGAAAAGCATCTTGGGGATTAAAGTATACACAAGAAATTTCTGATCCTGATTTTAAGACTGGTACAGAAGAAACAGATAAACAGCTTCTTAAGAACTTAATTGCTTTTTATTGTGTTCTTGAAGGTATTTTCTTTTACTGTGGTTTCACGCAGATCCTGTCAATGGGAAGAAGAAATAAAATGACAGGAACATCGGAACAATTCCAATACATTCTAAGGGACGAGTCTATGCATGTTAACTTTGGTATTGATGTAATTAATCAGATTAAGATTGAGAACCCTCATTTATGGGATGAAGAAATGAAATCTGAGGCAGCTCAAATGATTCTTGAAGGTACAGAACTCGAAATTATGTATGCAAGAGATACCATGCCAAGAGGTGTTTTAGGGATGAACGCTGCTATGATGGAAGAGTATCTTAAATTTATTGCTAACAGACGGCTAACTCAAATTGGTTTAGAGGAAGAGTTTAAAGGCGTAACAAATCCTTTCCCATGGATGTCAGAGATCATTGATTTAAGAAAAGAAAAGAATTTCTTTGAAACTAGGGTTACTGAATATCAAGTTGGCGGTGCTCTTAACTGGGAATAATAAGATCTAATATGAAAAAGCCTCTTTTAAGAGGCTATTTTCACGAATGGATGTTCTTCATCTCCATTGGTGCATGCATCCCACTAATAAACAAAAGTACAAATTCTACTGAACTTATAGCTACAGTTGTTTATTCAATTGGTATCTTTATGATGTTTGGATTCAGTGCTCTTTACCACAGAGTTAACTGGAGACCAGAAGTTTTAAAATTAATGAGAAGGTTAGATCACTCATCAATCTTTATCATGATTGCTGGCAGTTTTACCCCCATATGTCTTCTAGTTTTACCTGAAAATACTGGATTCAAGCTCCTTACAATCATGTGGATAATAGCGGGTATTGGGATACTTCAAACATTCTTATTTACAGACGTCCCTCGCTTGATACGAGCTGGAATTTATCTTATTGCGGGCTATATAGCCATTCCATACCTTTCAGTTCTATCTACTGTTATGGGTTTTACTAACTTTAGTTTGACGGTAGCCGGTGGGACTATTTATTCAGTTGGTGCTATTAGTTATGGCTTGAAGTTTCCAGATTTTAGCCCTAAGTATTTTGGCTATCATGAATTTTTCCATTTACTCGTTTGCCTGGCAGCAATCCTTCACTTTATTGTCATATATTCAATTGTTGGCAAAGGTTTGATATGAAGCCAGTAAATTAAAAGTAAGGAATATTTTTATTCTTTATTAATCAACTCAAATATTTTTATAGTTTGCTCGCCGCCATTTTGTAAAGCTCTTGCGTCTTCCATATCAGAAATATTATCCCAGTTAGCAGCAATGTTTTCTGGTGTCATGTCTTCACCTGTTCCAAGAGAAACTCCCATAGTTTCATGAATAAATATTCGTGAAAAAACGCCGGCCCCAGCTGACATAATGGCACCATTTGGAGCCTGATCACTAGAAAGGTACATAACTGCAGGAGTAACATATTCAGGTTGCATGTTTTTACCAAAGTCCTCTGGAATTAAGCCCTCTGTCATCCTTGTATAAGCAACAGGAGTAATCGAATTTGAGAATACATTATATTTTTGACCTTCAATTTTAAGCGTATTCATTAAACCGACCATAGCCATTTTAGCTGCACCATAATTACATTGACCAAAATTACCAAATACTCCACTAGAAGAGCTTGTGAATACAATTCTTCCATAACCTTGCTCTCTCATTATTGGGTAAATAGTATGAGTGCAATTTAATGTTCCTTGGAAGTGAACATCCATAACTAAATTAAAATCTTCTAGGGTTACATTGTGAAAACTTTTATCTCTTAAGATTCCAGCATTATTAATGAGGATATCAATTCTTCCCCATTTATCCATGACATCTTTAACCATATTTTGAATAGCAGGCAAATCTGTAACGCTAGCTCCATTTGCCATTGCTTCTCCGCCTTCTGCTTTAATCTGTTGAACAACTGCATCTGCTGCATCACTTGTGCCGCTGCCATCAACGCTACCACCTAGATCATTTATAACAACCTTTGCTCCTCTTCTTGCTAACTCCAATGCGTGCTCTTTACCAATTCCGCCACCTGCACCTGTGACAATGGCAACCTGATTATCAAATCTTATACTCATACTTTTCTCCAAATAAAATTAATAGGAAGCTGAAAAAATAGAAGAAGGATCAAAATTAGGATCCTTAATCAAATCCATGGATAGCCTCATGCTATTAGCTAAAGCTTTTTTATAATTATTAAAATTTTTAGGCATATTAACAGAATCTACAGCTATTAAACTACCCTCTTTTCCGTAACATGCCATAAATGCGTTCTCTTCAATTTTGCCATGAATATGAATTTCGTCATATCCTTCAGACAATCCTGCCATTTGCAGTTTAAACTCATACTGATCAGACCAGAACCAGGGTAACTCCCTATTCGTAATTTCATTTCCTAAAATTGATGAAGTTACAACTTTCGCATGAGCATTAGCACTTGGAACACTCTCAACCCTCATAGAAAATCCGTAAAGATCATTAAAAGCATTTGCACAATCTCCAGCAGCAAATATATAAGGAATATTAGTTCTACAATATTGATCAACAAGAATTCCATTTTTACATTTTATTCCAGCTTCTTGAGCTAGTTCATCATTAGGTATTGCGCCTATCCCAGCGATTATAAAATCAGTTTTTATAAAGTTGCCATCACTTGTTAAAACTTCATATTCATTATTAAGCTTCTTAATTGTTTTTATACTTTGATTACAAAAAATTTGAACTCCTCTTGATTCATGCAGGTCTTTATAGAATTCTGACATCACTGGTGCTGTAACTCTTTTTAATAATCTTTCTTCTTGCTCAATAATTGATACAGGCATTCCCATTTCAGTCATTGAAGCCGCAAGCTCAAGCCCAATATAGCCTCCACCTATTAAAAGAGGCTTTTTTGATTCCTTTAATAAGATATTTATATTATTTACGTCAGCAATATTTCTAAGATAGTAGATGTCTATATCTGGAAAAACGCTTTCTGAAAAAACTCTTGATGATGACCCTGTTGCAAAAACAAGACATGAAAATTCATACTGATCTCCTGAGCAGGTTCTTAAATATTTTTCTTTTGCATTAACTTCTACAATCTCAGAGTTTGTTTTAAGTTGAATATTGTTATCTGAATAAAAAGATTCATTTTTAATCAAAATACCTTCTAAGGAAATATCCCCTTTAAAAAATTTCTTTGAAAGTGGCGGTCTATGATAAGGCAATTCATTTTCAATAGAAAAAATTATGATGTTATCTTCATAGCCTGATCTTCTAAGGTTTATTGCTGTATTGGTACCTGCATGACCCGATCCGATAATTATTACCCCACTCATTAGACCAAGTCGTCCAAGGCTTTATGAATTCTGGGTGCCGCTTGAGTCAATAGCTCTAAATTAGTCCCAAAATTTAATCGCATCCATCCAGCTTTACCAAAATCTTTTCCATCTGATAAGCCAACTCCAAATTTCTCAAAATGCTCTTGAAGCTTTTCAGTTTTAGCATTCAGCACCTTAAACCAAAGTAAATATGTTCCTTTGGGCTCTATGATTTCAATATCTTTTCTAGAAGAAAACTCATTTAGTAAGAACTCCTTATTTATATTTAAGTATTCTAAGAGATCATTTTTCCATTCTGATCCTTCCTTTAAGCAGGCCAATGTTGCTATCAAACCAAATATGCTCGGTGATGGCGTATGTCCTTTTAAAATATTTTTAAACTTTTTGCGCATTAGTTGGTTAGGTATTATACAAAATGCACAATTCAAACCGGCAATATTAAAAGTTTTAGATAATGAATTAATTGTAATGACTCTATCTGCCATCCCTTCTATGGTTGCTAAATGAATATGTTGATCTAATGAGCTTAAGATAAAATCAGAATGTATTTCATCAGACAACACATACATATTTTTTTTTGAAATTATTTTAGCTAAATCTTCTAATTCATCCTTTGAAAAAATTGTTCCACCAGGATTATGCGGATTTATAAACATAAGCCACGAATTGTCTTTCAGCCTCTTGGGAAAGCTTATCAAAATTATAAACAAGTCTTCCGTCTACTCTTTCTAAATCATGAAAAATTATTTTTTTATTACTATGCTTAGCTGCATTTAAAAAAGGAGGGTATATTGGCCGAGGAACAATCACCGACTGAGTATCCATAATAAGATTATAAATTTGGTGAATTACTGTCTCAAGGCCAGGAAGCCAGACAATCCAATCATCTTGAATAAGCCAATTGTTTTTTTTATAGAGATGTACAATTTCTTCATTCAGCTCTTGAGGTATGTCTGTATATCCATATCCGCCATGCTCAATCCTTTTTTTAAAGGCTTTTTCGACAACATCAGGAGATTTAAAATCCATATCAGCAACCCAAAGAGGAATAATATCTTTATTTTTGTAAAGATCCCATTTAGTGCTCCACGTATTTTTTCTGTTTAATGGAATATCAAAAATTTTCTTCATAAAATATAATATTGACTCTTTTATTTCATTTCATATTAATGCAAAAAAATATATTTAAACACCCTAACCTGTCTATAAAAAACTTTGATAATTCTTTTTCAAAAGATCAAGCTGATAGATGGTTCGAATCTTCATTAAATGAATTAAATTGGCTTGAAGGAGAAATTAAACTATTTGGAAAAAATATAAAAATACCTAGACTCCAATGCTGGTATGCAGATGAGGGATGTAATTATAAATACTCTGGCAAAATGCTTGAAAGAAATAATTGGCATCCAACTCTACTAGAAATAAAAAGTAGTATCGAATTTATTACATCGCAAAAATATAATTCAGTTTTAGCCAACTATTATAGAGATGGCTCGGATAGTATGGGGTGGCATTCTGATGATGAATCTATGTTAGATAAAGATTCTGCAATTGCTTCGGTATCCTTTGGTCAAGAAAGACCCCTTCACTTTAAACATAAAAATCAAGATATATCATTTGCAATAGATCAATCACATGGCTCTGTAATAGTTATGGATGGTGAAACACAAAAATACTGGAAACATTGCATAAAAAAATCAAAAAAATTAATGAAGCCCCGTTTAAATCTTACATTTAGGACTATAATTACCGCATAAATAATTTGCAAATTAAGGAAAAAAAATGAGCTCAAGAGTAAAAGTTGTTGTTACAGGTGCTGCAGGTCAAATAGCATATTCACTTATACCCAGACTACTTGATGGCAAAACATTTGGTAACAACATTGTTGATTTAGTTTTAGTTGAAATTCCGCAAGTTGTGAGCAAACTTGAAGGTGTAGTTATGGAGTTAGAGGATTCATCCTTTCCTCATATGGGAGATGTTACCTACACAGATAATTTCCCTGAAGCTGCAAAAGATGCTGACTGGTTTTTATTAGTAGGTAGTATTCCTAGAGGAATTGTTTATGAAGGTAAAAAAATAGAAGAAAGATCTGATCTACTAAAAATTAATGGAGGTATTTTTGTTTCCCAAGGAGAGGCCGTGGGAAAATATGGAAAAGCCGATGCTAAAATATTGGTTGTAGGTAACCCAGCAAATACAAATGCTCTTATAGGTAAAAATTCATCTGGAGTTGATACGCAATTATGGATGGCAATGACAATGCTAGATTCAAGTCGAGCAAAATCAGTAATTTCTAAAAAAGTTAGCTGCCCTATAGCTGATGTTAAGAAAATGATTATTTGGGGAAATCATAGCCCTACTATGTATCCTGATGTTGAAAACGCTCTTGTAAATAATAATTCAGTTGGTTCAATTATTAATGATATGAATTGGGTTGAAAATGATTTTTTACCAAGTGTTCAGCAAAGGGGTAAAGCAGTTATTGACGCAAGAGGAGCCTCCTCAGCCACCTCTGCAGCAAAAGCTGCGTTAGATACAATAATTGCTTGTGAGACTCCTACAGAAGCTGGGGATTGCTTTAGTGCAGCTATAGCAAGTGATGGTGCTTATGGGGTTCCAGAAGGCTTAATTTGCGGCTATCCTTTAATGACGATGGCAGATGGAAGTGTTGAAATTATAAGAGATATGGCTCTATCTGAATTTGCTAAAACAAAATTTGCTATATCTATTGATGAGCTTGAATCTGAGAGAGAGGCTGTAAAACATCTTTTGTGATCAGTGCGCAAAATAAAATAATACAAAGTTTTCTATCTGATGTTATTGAAGATGAAACTTGTAAATCCATTAGCTTAATTTCAGCTACTGATTCGTCTGAATTAGTAAAATTTCTTGAAAAAAAGAATCTAGATCAGCTTTTTATACTTCCCCAAATTGATAATAATCTAAATATACAGAGTGATCTTTATGTTGTTTGTGAAGATGTTGAATTTAATGTTTCAGACATTGGGATAATTAAAAACCTTCTTAGTCAAAAAATTATTATTTTTAAATCTCATAAAGATAAATTTATAACTGATTCGGATCTATTGAAGTTAGGTTTTCAGAAAGAATTTGAAAATAAAGATTTAATTTTCTTTGCTTATAATCTAAAGACTTATAATAACAAAAGAGATTGGAATAATTCTAAAGGTTGGGCTAATCCAGAGAATTTTAATAAGTTTAGGTGGTAGTAGCTATTAAGACTTCATTTGAGGGAATAATAGAACATCACGAATAGATGTTTGATTAGTTATGAGCATAACTAATCTATCTATGCCTATACCAACACCAACAGCTGGAGGCATGCCATGCTCCAATGCTATAACGTAATCTTCATCATAAGCCATAGCTTCTTTATCACCAGCATCCTTTGCTTTAACTTGATCTTTAAAACGTTCAGCTTGGTCATCTGGATCATTTAGCTCACAAAAACCATTAGCTATTTCTTTACCACCTATAAATAGCTCAAATCTGTCTGCTATCTCAGGATTATCATTATTTCTTCTTGATAAAGGTGAAACTTCTACGGGGTATCCTATTACAAAAGTTGGCTGTATTAGCTTAGCTTCTACTGTTTCTTCAAAAAGCTCTAGAAGATTTTTCCCACCCATTTCTTGCAGGCTCTTTTCTGTCAACTCTAAATTTTCTTCTAAAACAAGATCAGAGAGATTTGCTTTTCTAAAGCTTGAGAGATCAATAGAATCTTCACCCCACTGGAGTTGCAAGGATTTATTAACTTCTTCAGCCGCTTTTTTGATCATGTCTTCTGTAAACGATATAGTCCTATCTAAAGATGTATATGCCTCATAGTATTCAAGCATTGTAAATTCTGGATTATGTTTGGTTGAAAGCCCCTCGTTTCTAAAACTTCTATTTATTTCAAAAACTCTCTCAAAACCACCAACTAAAAGTCTTTTTAGATATAGCTCTGGGGCTATTCTTAAATATAAATCTCTATCTAAAGCATTATGATTAGTTATAAATGGTCTAGCTACAGCTCCACCCGGAATAGGATGCATCATCGGAGTTTCTACTTCTATAAAGTCTCTATCTTTTAATGAGCTTCTCATGGACTCAACCACCTTGGTTCTATCTATAAATACTTTTTTCGACTCTTCATTACTCATTAGATCTAAGTATCTTTGTCTATATCTTGTTTCTATGTCAGCTAAGCCTTTAAACTTATCTGGCATTGGTCTGATGGACTTGGTTAACAAAATAACTTTGGAGGCTTCAATTGTTAATTCATCAGTTCTTGTTTTAAATAACTTGCCCTCAACTCCAATAATATCTCCTAAATCCCATGTCTTAAAATCTTCATAAATATCTTGATCAACTGTATTTTTACTAACGTATATTTGAATATCTCCACTAGAGTCTCTTATGGTCGCAAAGCTTGCATTACCCATTACTCTTTTAAGAACGACTCTACCCGCAACAGAAATATCAGTTATATTTTTTTCTTCTAGGTCTTCTTTACTTAGTGAAGCATACTCATATGATAAATTTGCAGCATAGTGATCTTTAAAGAAATCATTTAGATAGGCTTGATTCTTCTCTCTTAGAAGTTCAAGTTTTTTTCTTCTTTCTTCAATGATGCCTTCTTCGCCACCAATATTTTCTTCTGACATTTATACCCCTTCCTTAAGGCTTGTTTTCATAAAATCATCAAGATCGCCATTTAGTATTGCGGTTGTATTGCCTGATTCTAAATTAGTTCTGAGATCTTTTATCCTTGATTGGTCCAATACATAAGACCTAATCTGATTACCCCATCCAATATCAGACTTGCTGTCCTCTAATACCTGTTGTTCATCTTTTTGTTTTTGTAATTCTAACTCGTAAAGCTTAGATTTTAGTTGTTTAAAAGCATTTTCTTTATTTTTATGTTGAGATCTATCACTTTGACATTGAGCAACAATGCCAGTAGGTTCGTGAGTTAATCTTACTGCAGAGTCAGTTTTGTTAACGTGTTGTCCTCCTGCTCCAGAAGCTCTATAGGTATCAATTCGAACATCTGAATTATTAAGTTCAATCTCGATAGATTCATCTATTTCTGGAGAAATGAATACTGATGCAAATGATGTATGTCTTCTATTGCCAGAATCAAATGGAGATTTTCTAACTAATCTATGAACGCCTGTTTCTGTTCTTAACCAACCATAAGCATACTCACCTTCAACTAAAAGAGAAGCTGATTTTATTCCTGCGACATCTCCTGGAGAAAGATCTGTAACTTGAACAGTAAATTCTCTGCTTTCAGCCCATTTGGTATACATTCTAAGTAGCATTTCGGCCCAATCCTGAGCCTCAGTTCCGCCTGAGCCTGATTGAATATCAATATAAGCATTATTTGGATCCATTTTGTTTGTGAACATTCTACTAAACTCTAGATCTTCGACACTTTTTTGAAGTGTTGATATATCAATTGCTATTTCTTTTATTGTTTCGAGATCTGATTCTTCTAAAGCCATTTCAAGCAATGATAGATTGTCACTAACCTGCATTTCAGTTGATTGAAAAAAGGTTAATGATTTTTCAATTGAAACCTTTTCCTTGCTAAGTTTTTGAGATAAATCTAGATTGCTCCAAACCTCTTCTTTTGAAAGCTGATCTGAAATTTCATTAAGTCTCTTTTCTTTGGATGAGACATCAAAAATACCATTTCTTATTTCTACAATTCTTGACTGAAGATCCAATAAAATACTTTTAAGTTCTGAGGAATCCATAATTAATTATTAGAAGCTATAAAATTAAAAATAGCATTTTTATCTGCTAAAAATTCATAGGATATTTCTTCTTTATCATAAACATCACTTAATCTTTTAGGCATTTCTTTAATTGATATACCAGCTTCTTGAATAGAATTAGGAAATTTAGCGGGATGAGCTGTAGATAATATTAAAGTTGGATACTCTTTATTCATATTTAGCTTGTTAACTGAAACTAAAGCTACTGCTGTGTGGGGATCAATAAGGTAATTATGAGATTTATATACATTCTGAATGGCTTCAATAGTTTTAGAATTATCTACTGCATAGCTTAAAAATAAGTCCTTTGATTTTTCCCACATACTAGCAGGTAAATTAATCGATTTAGCAGGAAATGTTGAATAGAAATTCTTACAAAGATCGCTATCTCTATCACAATAAAAGTCATATATTAGCCTTTCAAAATTACTAGCAACACTTATATCCATACTTGGAGATACAGTCTCATTTACTTTTTGCTTTGAGTAATCGTTGTTTGTAAAAAATCTATTTAAGATATCATTTTCATTTACCGATACTACTATTTTATTTAAAGGTAGCCCCATTTTATGGGCTGCATAACATGCAAATACATTACCAAAATTTCCAGTAGGTACTGAAAAATTTATATCTTTATTAAAATTTGTATATTTACACGAAGCATAAAAATAATAACAAATTTGACCAATTATTCTGACCCAGTTAATCGAATTTACTGCTAAGAGGTACTGATCATCATTCAAAAAAGATCTGTCTTGAAAAGCCTCTTTTACAATATCCTGACAGTCATCAAAAGTTCCGCTTATACGCAAAGTAAAAACATTGTCTTCATGAATTGTAGTCATTTGTCTTCTTTGTATTTCAGACATATTACCGTCAGGTATTAATATAAAAGTCTTAATTGATTTAAATTTCTTACATGCATCTATTGCTGCTGAACCTGTATCACCTGAAGTTGCTCCTAAAACAACAGCTGTTTTATTATTTTTAGTTAGCACTTCATTGAAAAATGCTGCAGCTAATTGAAGTCCAAAATCTTTAAAAGCCGCTGTTGGTCCATGAAAAAGTTCAAGAACTGCCATGTCACTATCAAGATGTTTAAGTGGTGCAATATCTTCATAAGCAAAATCGTGCCAGGTATTATCTAAAATACTTAAAACAACTTCATCATCAAATGAAGAAGATGTGAATAAAGGAACTATTTCTTTTGCAATATCTATAAATGATGATTTATTTGCCAATGATTCAAGATCAACTTGAGGCCAAAAATCTGGCATAAATAAGCCACCATCCGAAGCTAATCCTTGCATTAGAATATCTTCAAAAGTTCTATTTTTATCTCCACCTCTTGTGCTGTGAAATAACATTAATCTGCTTCAACTCTAATTCTTTTAACTTTTTTTATGACGTCTGTATTTTTAAATTTATTTAAGATTTCTTGAGCTTTTAATTCCTCACATAAATCTGTTATGAAAAATACCGGAACTAGATTATCAGCCAATTCATCCTTTTGGATTATTGTCTCAATTCCTATATTGTGACTGGCCATTAATGAAGTAATTAATGCCATGACACCTGGATTATCATCAACTTCTAAATAGAAATAATGTTGAAAGGATATTTGACTAAATTCAGCTATCTCAATCTCATTAGAGCTTTTAGAAACCACTTCTGCATGATCTTTATTAGACCCTGCTAGATGAATAATGTCTGAAATTAAGCCAGAAGCTGTCGATTCTTGTCCAGCGCCAGAACCAGTAACATGTATTTTACCTATGAGATCAGTATCAATTTCTATACCATTTCTTACTCCCTGCAAAGAGGATAATATTGAGGTATTTTTTATAAAGGCTGGATGCGCTCTTAGCTCAACAGTTATTAAAATCTTGTTTTGCTACTGCCAAATGCTTAATTACATAACCTAACTCTTTAGCATGTTGAAAATCATCACCTGTTATTTGTGTAATTCCTTCGATATAAAAATCCTTAGGAGGAAGAGGAGTGCCATGAGCAATATGTGACAATATTCCTATCTTATGGGCTGCATCTATCCCATCAATATCAAAAGATGGATCTGGCTCAGCATATCCTTTTTCTTGAGCAATCTTGAGAGTAGGTTCAAAATCTTCACCTTTTTCCATTTCTGCTAAAATGAAATTTGTTGTTCCATTAAGCATTCCAGATATTTTAGAAATATTATTTCCTGCAAGCTCTTCTTGAAGAACTTTAATTATTGGAGTCCCTGCACAAACTGCAGCTTCGAATAAAATCTTCACATTATTATCTCTTGCTGCTTTAAAGAGCTCATCACCGTGGTTAAAAATTACAGCTTTATTTGCTGTAATTACATGTTTTTTGTTTTTTATTGCTGAGAGTATTAATTCTCTAGCAGTTTCAACTCCGCCAATAAGCTCTATAACAACATCAACATCTTGGCTAACAACATCAAAAATGTCTCTTAAAACCAATGATCCTTGAGGATCACAATTTGGGTTATCTCTTCTTGCCCCGATAAAATTTATTTTTATATCTAAGTTTGTATTTCTTTCTATAATTTTTTTATTAGCATTAACTGCTTTGTAAAGACCAGTTGCGACATTACCCCAACCACATATAGCTACTTTTATTTCTTTCATATTTAACCTTGAAGCCTACTTAGTAAGTCTTTTGCAGGCACATATCCAGGTATTAATTGCCCAGAACTAGAAATTATTGCTGGTGTTCCTGTAACACCAATTTTTCTTCCAATCCCATAATGCTTCTCTACTGGATTATTCTCACAATAAGATAAATTCATATCTCTACCTTGTTTTAAACCGGTCAAAGTTTGAGCTGGTTCTTCAGAGCACCAGGCACCAACAATTTTTGAATAAGATTCAGATTGAAGTCCTGATCTAGGGAATGCTGCATAATTTACAGAGATTCCCAAATTATTATATTCACTAATTTCACTATGGAGCTTTCTACAATACCCACAATCAATATCTGTAAAAACAACTACTGAAAAAAGTTCATTCTCAGCTGGAAATGAAATTAATTCAGAATTATCTAATGATGAGATAATATTTTTTCTCTCTTCATTTCTTTCTAATTCAGTAACATTTAGCAAGCCTTGATTGGTAATTTGAAAAATTTCACCAATTATTAGAAATTCTCCATCAGATGATACATAAACTGACTGCATTTCTTCAAGATCAAGCTTATAAATGCCAGCAACAGGAGTCATAGTGAGATCAATGATCTTAGCCCCCGCCGGCAATACTGTTGTGAGCTTTGTAATAATTTCATCTTTTCCATCAAATGCATAGATATTCATGCTTAATAAAGAAATTATTATTATATTTAGAAACTTGTTCATAACTAACCTCTTGGATGATGCTTCTTTAAAGCATCACTTAGTCTTTGTTTGGCAATGTGAGTATATATTTGAGTAGTTGATAAGTCACTATGCCCTAATAGTAATTGAACTGATCTAAGATCAGCCCCCCTATTTAAGAGATGGGTTGCAAATGCATGTCTAAGTGTATGAGGTGAGATGCTTATAGCTATATCAATGTTTGATGAGTATTGCTTAATTCTATGCCAAAAAGCTTCACGAGTTATCTTGGAACCCTTTGTGCTTACAAAAATATACTGAATTGATTTACTTAAGGATCTTTTAGATCTATTTTCTAAATATATCCTTAAAAATTCATTAGCTGATTCTCCAAATGGAATTAATCTTTCTTTAGAGCCTTTTCCAAGTACCTTTACAATTGATCTTGTAAGGTCAACATCAGAAAATTTAAGATTAATTAACTCACTAACTCTCATACCAGTGGCATACAAGAGTTCAAGCATTGCTCTATCTCTGCATCCAATAAATGAATCTTGCTTAGGAGCATTTAAGAGGAGATCTACATCATCTTCAGAAATTGATACTGGTAATTTTTTTTCTTGTTTTGGAGAAGGTAAGTCACTTAAGGGGTTTTCAGAAATTTGTCCCTTCTTTAATAAGAATAAAAAAAATGCCTTCAAAGAGGAAATTTTTCTATTAACAGTGTTACTTTTATAATTTTTATTAAATAAATATGTTATGTAACCCTCGATTTCATATTTTTTAATCTTTTTTAAAGTAACTTTATGATTTAGCATTGACCAATTAAAAGCATCTAAAATATCACTTTTGTAAGATTTGATCGTGTTTTTGGATAGACCCTTTTCAATAAACATAGAATCAAGAAAGGATACTAGATCAGAATCCTTTTCATGATATTTTTTCATTTAATTATTCTAGTCTTTCTTTGATTCTTGCAGACCTACCTGATCTTTCTCTCAGATAGAACAGTTTAGCTTGTCTTACATCACCTTTTCTTTTAACGGTAATTGAATCAATCATAGGACTATGAGTTTGAAATGTTCTCTCAACACCTATTCCACTTGAAATTTTTCTGACAACAAAAGAAGCATTGATACCACCTTTTTTAACACCCATTACAACACCTTCAAATGCCTGAAGTCTTGTTCTCGTGCCTTCCTTAACTTTAACTGATACAACAACAGTATCTCCAGGTCTAAATGAAGGAATATCTTCTCTAATCTGTTTAGACTCAAAAGCTTCTAGAATGTGTGCAGATGATTTTTCGACAGTTGATATTTTTGGAGCGACTACTTCTTCAGCAGGAGCTTCTTCAGCAACTACTTCTTCAGCGACTACTTCTTCAGCAGGAGCTTCTTCAGCAACTACTTCTTCAGCGACTACTTCTTCAGCAGGAGCTTCTTCAGCAACTACTTCTTCAGAAATAGTTTCTTCTTGCTCCACTTTAGCCTCGTTTTCTTGTTCTAAGTTATCTTTATCTGTCATGATTATTGCCTAAAAAGTGCTATAGGATACGCTGGGAAGCCAAATCTTCCAAGAGTTTTCTTTGTTTTTTTGATAATTTTACATTATTTAATAGATCAGGTCTTCTATTAATGGTTGCTTCTAATGATTTTAATTCTTTCCATTCCTTAATTTTTTCATGATTACCTGAAAGCAAAATTTCTGGCACTTCCATTTCATCAAATATTTCAGGTCTCGAGTATTGAGGACCTTTTAATAAACCGTTTGAAAATGTATCACATTCACTTGAATCATTATTACCAAGAACATCTGGAATATGTCTTACAATTGCATCAATAGAACATAAGGCTGCAAGTTCACCGCCGCTAATTATAAAATCTCCAATAGATATTTCTTCATCAACATACTTATCTATAAACCGTTGATCAATTCCTTCATATCTTCCACATATAAAAGTAATTGCTTTTTCTTTTGAAAGCTCTTTAGCTTTAGCGTTATTAAGTCTTGTGCCTTGTGGAGAAAGATAAATTACTTTTCCAACTTTATTTTTTGGAATATCTTTAAGAGATTTTTTTAAAGGTTCCAACATCATAATCATTCCCTCGCCTCCTCCATAGGGCTTTCCATCTATCTGACCATGTTTATTAACTGCGTGTTTTCTAATATCACTTATTTGGATTGAAAAATTGCCATTTTTTTTAGCTTTGCCAATAATGCCATGATTGAGTGCATCAAAGAGGTTAGGAAAAATCGTTAAGATATTAAAAAGCATTTTTAAAAATCTAACTCCCAATCAACAATTAAGCAATTTTCTTCATATGAATGAGAAATAATATATTTATCTTTTATGTATGGAATTAATCTAATTTCATTATCGACTGATGATTTAGATGGAGATACTTTTAAGATATCGGATGCTCCATAATTATTTATCTCTTCTATCACTCCCATATCTTGATCTTTTGAATTTATTACCTGCATACCTATTAAATCATGCCAATATATTTCCTTTGAAGAAAGTTCAGGTAACTCAGATTTTTTTATAAATATGCTTTCATTTGTCAATTTCTTTATATCATCGACATCACTAATTTCAGCAATTTTTGATACAAATTTATTATTTGATAACTTTATATATTCAAATTTAATAGACCGCTTGAATGGTCCAATTTTGAAATTTGAATAATTTAAAATATTTTCTTTTGGATCACACAAAGAATTTAAAAAAAACTCCCCTTTGAGCCCTTTAGATTTACCAACAGTAGCTATAAGAATTAATTCAGATTCTTCTTTATTTTTTTTCATCATCAGAAGCAGCTTCATCTTCAGCAGGAGCTTCTTCAGCGACTACTTCTTCAGCAGGAGCTTCTTCAGCAGGAGCTTCTTCAGCAGGAGCTTCTTCAGCAGGAGCTTCTTCAGCAGGAGCTTCTTCAGCGACTACTTCTTCAGCAGGAGCTTCTTCAGCAGGAGCTTCTTCAGCAACTACTTCTTCAGCAGGAGCTTCTTCAGCGACTACTTCTTCAGCAGGAGCTTCTTCAGCAACAACTTCTTCAGCAGGAGCTTCTTCAGCAGGAGCTTCTTCAGCAACAACTTCTTCAGCAGGAGCTTCTTTAGCTGCAGCTTCTTCTGCTGCTGCTTTTTCTTCAGCTTCCTTCTCTGCCGCTTCAGCAGCTGCCTTTTCTTCAGCCTCTTTGGCAAGTTTAGCTTCTATAGCTGCTTTCTTTGCATCAGCTTTGGCTTTTCTAGCATCCATTTTAGCTTTAAGTTCCTCTGGTGTGAGCATTGCCTCTTTGACAAGATATTGAACCCTGTCACTTAGTTGTGCTCCTTTAGCAACCCACTCATTAATTTTATCTAAATCCACTCTAAGTCTTTCTTCTTGACCTCTAGCTGTTGGATTAAAAAACCCCAATCTTTCGATAAAAGAGCCATCACGTGGACGCCTTTCGTCAGCAACTGTTATAAAATAGTAAGGATTTTTCTTTGCCCCACTTCTAGCTAATCTTATAATTACCATATCTTGTATATATTCTAAATGTTAAAAAAGATGTGTATTTTAGGTTAACCTTGATAATATTGATAGTATTAATATACAAAGATTTAATTTACATCACTTTTTATGAGTTTTATTACACAAGTTACTATATCTATAGTCCTTTATTTTATTATTAGACTGTCTTTACAGCGTCCAAATTCATTGATTATTGCTTCTGCAATTTCATCTATTTCGTATGTTTTTATGTATTTGATGTCTTATAAGGTTATTTCTTTTATGCCAACCATGCATTTTTTAATTACTGGATTAAGTTTAATAGTTCTTTTTATTGCGTATTACGAGATACTTATTTTAGAAAAAAATGTCAGAAAAATTAAAATGGGTGAATTTACTAACGCAGAGTCATACTCAATTGAAAAAAATTACAAACTCGTTTCTAAAATACTAGGAATTGGATTAGTTTTCTTAAGTTTTGCATTATTATCTGGATTTGCAATTCAATCAGTTTTTACAGCAAATCTAGCAATAAAAACCTCATTTACTTTAGTGGCTTTGTTCATATATCTTATTACCTTAATTGGGATAAAATTTTTTAACTTCCCAATAAAATATGCCATAAGAGGACTCTTTATATCTATGTGGGCTGTTTTATTTGCTTATATCGCAAACTCATATTTGATTTATAATTAAATAATGCAAGAAGAATATTCTTTATATTTTTTATTCGGGGTGCTTTCAGGCCTTTTAATTCTTAGTGGATTTTTTTCTGGCTCAGAGACAGGAATGATGGCGGCTAATAAAATTAAATTAAAAAACCTCTCTAAAAAACCTCATCGTGGAGCTAAAAGAGCCCTTAAGCTTTTACAAAAACCAGATTTATTATTATCAACTATTTTAATAGGTAACAATTTTGCAAATATTCTTGCCTCAGCGATAGTAACTATAATAATGATTAATTATTTTGGTGGGAATGTGTTGGTTGGCTCTATCTTGCTTACTCTTGTTATTTTAATATTTTCTGAAATTACACCGAAAACAATGGCGGCAATTAAACCAGAAAGTTTTGCTATTCGATCATCCTTTCTTTTAAAACTATTACTATTTATTTTTAAGCCCTTAATAGCAATCACTAATTTAATAAGTTCAATTGTATTGAAATTATTTAAATTAAATGCAAAAGATGCAAATGATAATGACAACTTGAATACTCAAGAATTAAAAACTCTATTAGATGAATCTGGTGATCTAATACCTAAACAATATAGAGGTATGTTGTCATCAATCCTAGGAATGGAAGAGCTAGTTGTTGAAGATATTATGACTCCAACTGCAGAAATTATTGGCTTAGATATAAATAATAGCTATGAATCAAATAAACAAATTATTGAGTCTGCTGAATATACCAGACTTCCAGTGTATAAGGGTTCTATTGATAATGAACTTGGTACTCTTCATTTAAAAGATTCTCATGACTTTTTAGACATAATTGAATCTAAGAACGACGTTCAAGGCGAATTATCAAAAACTTACTTTGTTTCTCAATCTACAGCATTGATGAAGCAACTAAAAGAATTCCAAGACAATGATAAAAATATGGCGCTTGTTGTTGATGAATATGGAGAAATACAAGGCCTTATTACTATTGAGGATATTTTTAAAGAGATTGCTGGTAAGTTTGGTAGTGATAAAGTTGAACTTCAAAAAGAGTTCATAAAATTAAAAGATGGATCGATTCTGACTGATGGTAACTCTAAAATTCGTGATCTAAATAACTACTTAAGTTGGTCTATACCGGAAGAAAGCTCTAAAACAATTAATGGGCTCATAACAGAGTATTTAGATCAAATACCCCAAGCAAGTTTATGTATTGAAATTCAGAACTATAGATTTGAGGTTTTAGAAATAGACGAAAATTCAATATCTAAAATTAAAATAAAAAAAAGTTAAGTATTTAAATGTCATCACTTAAAACGATAATAGTTCAAGTAACTCCTTTTGCTCAAAATGCTTCAATTATTTATTGTAATGAAACAAAAAAATGTGCCTTTGTTGATCCAGGTGGTGATATTGAACTTCTGTTAAATAAAGCAAAGGAAAATGACTTAATACCTGAAAAAATTCTTCTTACTCATGGTCATATAGATCATGCAGGTGGAGCTTCTGAATTATCTGAAATTCTTAATATTAATATTGAAGGCCCTTCAATTGAAGATAAGTTTTTATTAGATAGCCTTAAAGACCAGGGTGAAATGTTTGGAATGCAATCAAGAAATTGTATTCCAAATTTATGGCTTCAAGATGGTGATATTGTAACTGTTGGTCAAATATCACTAGATGTATACTTTTGTCCAGGACACACTCCAGGGCATGTTATTTTTTATGCAAAAGAATCCAAAGTTGCATTGGTTGGAGATGTACTTTTTCAAGGCTCTATTGGAAGAACAGATTTACCAGGCGGCAATCACCAAGATCTAATTGATTCAATCGTCAACAAGTTATGGCCATTGGGAGATGATGTTAAATTTATTCCGGGTCATGGAGACGTATCCAACTTTGGTGTTGAGAGACAGACAAATGCCTTTGTTGCTGATTCTGTTCTTGGCTAGATTTATTTCTTTGAGTATCTGCCACCAGAAAGTTTATTTGATAGCATCTTCATTATAAAAGGGGCGTATGTCATTAAAAATACAATTGCTCTATATCTTCTTCCAGGAATACAATAAGACTTAGAATTTAATGTTGCCTCTACTGCTTCAGATGCAACATTTTTAGCATCAAGTTTCATGAAAGCTGGAACTTTGTCCATGGCATCTTGAACGCCACTTGCAGTATGGAATTCTGTTACAACATACCCAGGGCAAACCGCGGTTGATGAAATACCTTTATGTTTATAATTTACATTCAATGCATCACTAAATCTGTTCATAAAAGTTTTTAATGGTCCATATAAGACCTGAATTGTTGAAGGAGGTGCAAATGAGGCTACAGAAGAAATAATCATTATTTTCCCTAATTTTTTATCTAGCATTTTTGGAAGAAATATTTTTGATAAGGCTATTACCGAAGTACTCAATACCCTAATATTCTTTTCCTCATCTTCCATAGATACTTTATGGAATTCTTCAGGTATTCCATATCCTGCATTATTCACTAAAACTTCAACTTCATAATTTTTTTCTTCACAGAAATTATAAATTTCATAAGGAGTACTAGGTGAAGCTAGATCACCTGTTACATAGTCTGTCTCAACTCCATAACTTTCTTTTAGTTCTTTTGCTAAAGAAATTAATCTCTCTTCTCTTCTAGCAGTAAGAATAATATTGAAGCCTTTTTTTGCTAATTCTATTGCTATTTCAGAACCTATTCCTGAAGAAGCTCCTGTTATAAGTGCATATGTATTTTTCATCTGCCCATACTATCAGTATCTTCTCTTCTAGGATAGAATTAAAAAAAAATTCGGATAAAAATATGAAAAATAATAAATCAATTTATAAGTTATTTCTTGGTTGCATATTTGGTTATGCATTAATAGCATTTACAGCTAATACAAATGCCCAAGAAAATGAAAAACCAGAACCTCTTGAGGACTCAAGCAATGGTAATGTCTCAGAAGACACTGAAATGGATAAAGGCAAGAAAGGTAAAAAGGAATATGAAAGCATAGAGGATTTCATGGAAGACGGAGAATTTATAGAGCTCAATGGCTTTATGAATATTTTGCATGAAACAGAAAAAGATAAATACTATCTAATTATTGAAGAAAATAAAATAAACAAAGAGTTTATTTACTTTGCATATATATTAAATGGTCCCCAAGAAGTGGGCGCAAGCGGAGGGTCCATGGGTGATGGATCTATATTAGAGTTTAGAAAATTTAAAGATGACATTGGTCTTTATAAAATTAATACAAAATATAAATATGAANATTCAAATAAAATTTCTCAATCAAAACTTACAAATATCATTGAAGCATTCATGGGAAGATTCAAAGTTGTTGTTAAAGAGGAAGGCAGATACGTAATAAGTGCCGATAAATTATTTTTGAGTGAAATGCTAACAAGCATTACTCCAAATATACCAAAAGAGTATATGGAATATTATGATCTTAATATTGGAAAAATAGATAAAAGCAAAACCTTTATTAATGACGTTAGAAATTATCCAAAAAATACAGCAATAGAAATAAATTATGGGTTTTTTAATCCAAGACCTAAGCCAAGTGGCTCAGTTGATGCTGTGGCTGATAAAAGATACACCTTTATTTCAGCAAGGCATTTATTTGTAGAAATGCCAGACAATAAATTTGAACCAAGAATAGCAGATCAAAGAATAGGATACTTTTCAGAAAAAATTACAGATTTATCTTCTTATGACAGCTATCCTGCTCGTGATCTAATGAATAGATGGAGATTAATTAAAAAAGACCCTGAGGCTGAATTATCAGAGCCTGTTGAACCAATAGTTTATTGGGTAGAGAATTCAACTCCAGAGGAAATTAGACCATTTGTTGTTAAAGGGATTGAGGGATGGAATGCTGCATTTGAAAAAGCAGGATTTAAAAATGCGATAGTTGCAAAAATTCAACCTGATGATGCTGAGTGGGACGCTGGAGATATTCAATATAATGTTGTTAGATGGGCATCAACTCCTAATCCAAGATATTCAGGATATGGCCCAAGCATTGCTAATCCAAGAACAGGTGAAATTATTGCAGCAGATATTGTTCAGGAATTTAATGCAATCAAAAGAGGTTATACATATAGAAAACTATGGGGATACTCTGAAGATAATGATCCATTAGAGCAATGGATAATATCACTTACAATGCATGAAGTTGGTCATACTTTAGGGTTACGCCATAATTTTAAATCTAGCTGGATTTATGATGCTGATGATATTCATAATGTATCTATAACAGGAAAGAGTCATATCGGATCTGTGATGGACTATGACCCAATTAACTTAGCTCCAGAGGGAATTCCTCAAGGAAACTTCTTCCCACATGGGCCAGGAATTTATGACAAATGGGCTATAGAGTTTGGTTACACTCCAAATATGACTGATGAACAAAGAGATCTTATTTTAGCAAAAGCTTCAATGCCTGAATATGTCTTTGGTACTGATGGAGATGCCATGGGAAGCCCTGGATCTAATACAGATCCTAGGGCAAAAAGATATGATCTTTCTGGAGATCCTGTTACTTATACATCTCGAAGGATTCAAATACTTGATGCCAAGATTAAAGAATTACCCTCAATATTTTTAGTTGACGGTAATACATCAACGGAGTTTAGATCTAATTTCTTTAGCCTTGTTCGTGAAAAAGGTAGGTTTATGGAGGGAGTTTCTAGACTAATTGGTGGTGTTTATTCAAATAGAACTGTCAATGGAACAGGATTGACTCCATTTGAGGCAGTAACATATGAGGATCAGAAGAAAGCTATGAATCTTATTACATTAAAACTTTTTTCAAATGATGCCTTTGTTTTTGATGAGAGTATTCTAAAATATCTTCAATACGAAAAAAGACCTGCATATAGTTCATCTGAAAGAGGAAATGAAGATCCTCAATTGCATGAAATTGTTTTAGGTCTTCAAGGCAGAGTATTGGCACATATACTTCATCCAAAAGTAATGACCAGGCTTATTGATAGCTCTCAATATGGAAATACCTATCTTCCAAATGAAGTGCTTGATGATTTGTATGCAGGCATCTTTATAGCAAAGGAAATTCCGAATTCATTTAAGATGAACCTTCAATCAAATTATGTTGATGGTTTAATTAATGGGTTAACTGATAGTGATTATGATGAAATCTCAAGATCAGCTATTTATAGCTCATTAATAAAAATTGAAACATTTACAAAAAGACTCTATGGGTCTGATGAATTAAAAAATCATTTAAAATTCCTTAATTGGAAAATAAAGAAGGCTTTAGAAGAATAAACCTTCAGATTTTAATAGTTTTTTCTTTTTAATAGCGCCTCCAGGGGCGCTATATCCGCCAAGAGAGCCATCTGAACAAATTACCCTGTGACAGGGCGTCATAATAGGGTGTGGATTCTTACCACAAGCATTTGCAACAGCTCTTGAGGCGTTAGGTTTACCTATATTAATAGCTATATCTTTATAAGATATCGTTTCACCATAAGGAATTTTATCAATTTCTTTCCATACAGATATTTCAAATGGAGTTGGCAATTTTATCTATTTCCAAGAAGAGATAATATGAAGTGCCTCGTCTTTTGACATATCAAAGCGTGCATATTTAGGCGTATCCATCGAGACAACTTGGGCTGCAATAAGATTATCAGAGATATTTAAAAATCTAAGAGATGAAACCAGATCTTTTTTAGCATCTTCATTCTCTGTTTCAGAAGTTAGTTTTTGAGAATAATAATTTGATTTAAAAACTAATTGGCCTAACTCTATTAAAGCTAATTCTTTATCTTCGCATTCTTCGTCTTCATATTTTTCTATAGCATTAATTATCCAGTAATGCGGCTTAGCAACTTTCAATTTTGCTTCATTTACATTTGGATAAAGTTTTGTATGTGACTTTTCTTTAAACCAATTATCTTCATGTTCAATAATACAAACCTCTTTGAGTTCGAATAAATAATTTTTTAATTCTTTCTTTTCTTCGTTAAATGGATATTTCATTTAGATATATTAAATTAATTTAGAGTGAAGAAAAAACTTTTTTAATTTTTTCTAATGCCCAATCAATTTCTTCTTTCTTGATCATAAGAGGTGGCGCAAATCTAATTACTGTTTCATGAGTCTCTTTACAAAGCATTCCTTCTTTTAAAAGTAATTTACAGATACTTTTTGCTGGAATTGGCGAATTAACAAGCTCAAGGCCAATCCAAAGACCTTTTCCTCTTACTTCTTTTATAAATGTAAAATCTAATGCTTTAAGTGATTCCAAGAAATACAAACCTAGATCATGACTGTTATCAATAAGATTATCTTCATATAGGAGGTCTAGTGCTTTGCTTGCTACTGCTGCTGCTAGTGGGTTGCCGCCAAATGTTGAACCATGAGAACCTGGGTTAAAGTGATCCATTACCTCTCTTGAACTTAAAAATGCTGAAACTGGAATAAGGCCTCCACCAAGTGCTTTTCCAAGAATAAGCCCATCGGGAATAATATCTTCATGCTGATAAGCAAATAACTTACCTGTTCTTCCAAGACCTGATTGAATTTCATCCAAGATCATTAGTACATTATTTTCTGAACAAACATCTCTTAACTGTTTTAACCATCCATCTCGAGGAATAATAATTCCACCCTCTCCTTGAATAGGCTCAACAAGAACAGCACATGTATTTTTATTAATTAGATTTTTTATTGACTCAATTGATTGATAGCAATTATCACTAGCACAAGAGCAATCATTACAATAATTAGCAGTGATAAAACCCCCTCCAAAAGGACCAAACCCTTTTTTATATTCCTCATCGGAAGAAAATCCAACTATTGTTGATGTCCGACCATGAAAATTTCCATCTGCAACAATTATTTCAGCTTCGTTATCTTTAATACCTTTTGAAAAGTAACCCCATCTTCTAGCGGCCTTGATTGCTGTCTCTACAGCTTCAGCCCCAGTATTCATTGGAAGAATAGCTTCAAAACCCGAAAGCTTTGAAAGCTTTTCAAGATATCCAGCAAAGGGCTCTGTATAAAATGCTCTTGATGAAATAGATAATTTTTGTGATTGCTCATGCAATGTTTGAACTAGCTTTGGATGAGAATGACCATGACTGACAGCAGAATAAGCTGACATCATATCTAAATATTTATTTCCATCAATATCCCATAAATATGCGCCCTCACCTTTTTCTAAAACTACAGGTAAAGGAGAATAATTTGAGGCTCCATATTTTGATTCTTTTTCGAAATAATCCTTTTGTATTGTTTCTTTCATAGGTGTATTCTATGCGCATTAATGAATAACCTCTAGGTAATATTCTATGAGCGGTCAATCTACAAATCATATTTTAATGATCAAGCCTGCAATATTTTATAAAAATGCTCAGACAACTGAATCTAATCACTACCAAGTTGAGAGCGAAAGTGAAGATATTAAAATCATAACTATTAAAGCTATTAAAGAATTTAATGACTTTAAAGGAAAGCTTGAGAGTAATGGTATTCAAATTACATCATTTGAAGGAAGTAAAGAATGTCCAGATCATATATTCCCAAATTGGTTTACTACATTTGAAGATAAAACAATGCAGATTTTTAGCATGTTAGCCCCAAATAGAAGGACTGAAAAAACTCCCGATATGATCTCTGAACTTTGTAAAACCTATGAACTTACCAAAGACTATTCCTCTTACGAGAATGCTAATGTCTTTCTAGAAGGTACCAGTAGCATGGTTTTTGATAGAGTGAATAAAATTATTTACTCAGGCTTGTCACCAAGAACTAATAGAGATTTACTGGTTTCATGGTGTGAAGATAACGAATATGAGTTAGTTATAGTTGAAACAGAAAGTCATACAGGTGCGCCTATATATCATACTGATGTTTTTATGTTTGTTGGTACAGATGTAATAGGAGTCTGTTATGAGGTGATTAAACCAGAATATAGAGACTTTATAAAAGAGAAAGTTAGCAAATATCATGCTGTATTAGAAATTTCTAAAGAGCAAATTTTAGATTTTTGCGGTAATGCATTAGAGGCAAAAGATAAAGAAGGAAATTTATACTTAATAATGTCATCGCGGGCTTTTGCTGCTCTAAATGAAAAACAACTGAAGATACTAAATGGTTTCTATAAAAAAATTATTCATTCAGATTTACCAACTATAGAAAAATATGGTGGTGGCTCTGCAAGATGTATGTTGTCTGAACTTTTCTAAGAATTTTCTTTAACAAATTCTGTTACTTGCTTTATTCCGCCTAGGGGAAAAAAATGCACCTGTTCAATATTAAAATTTGGATTGGTATTTTTATATATAGCTAATTCGCTAAGAATAGATTCAGGCGTATATGGTTTCAATAATTTTGTAATATCTTTTGCTCTTTTTTGTAACACCTTTATCGAAGCACCAACACCACATTCAATTGAATATTTAATTAATGTTTGTAGTTTAGCTGGTCCAGCAATTCCAATATGTACTGGAATATCAATACCCTTTTCTTTAATTTCATTTGCCCATTTTATAACTGGGCCAGACTCAAAACAAAACTGTGTAGCAAGTGCAACATGAGCGTTTGTTCTATTGGAAAACTTATTTTTCCAAGATAGTGCTTCTGAAACATTTTTTTGAGAGCCGTCAGGGTCTATGTCCTTATTTCCTTCTGGATGACCTGCAACATGAATTCTTTTAAATCCATGCTTATCAAACAAGCCTGTTTCAATTAGCTGTATTGATGAATCAAAATCTCCATAGGGTGCATTTGCTCCACCAGCTATTAAAAGAGCTTGATCTACATTGGCTTCATTTGAGTATCTTTTTATCCATTCACTAAGAATGTTTGAGTTTTTGATGATTCTAGCCGGGAAATGAGGCATGACAACAAAGCCATCATCACATATTTTTTTTGCAGTTGATACCATCTCATCAATTGGAGTGCCTTCTATATGAGCAACATAAACTCTAGTACCTTTTGGCAAGACATCAGCAAAATTATCAATTTTTAATGCAGCTCTTGGGGTTACTTCGATAGAGTATCCATCTAGAAATTTGCTTATTAGGGTTTCAGACATAACTTATTATATTTAAATGATGATTAAATACCTATATTTATTTTTCTACTGGTATGAGATGTGTAGATTTTACTTCCTCCATTACAGCATAGGTATGAGTTTGGGCTATACCTTCAATAGCAGCTAATTTCTCTCCCAAAAAACTTCGATAGCTTTGCATGCTCTCAGTTCTAATTTTTATAAGATAATCAAAACCTCCTGCAACCATGGCGCATTCTACAACTTCATCTAGCTTAAGCATTCGTTTATTAAAGTCATCTAAATTTTTGGTAGCAGTTCGCTTTAAAGAAACTTCAATATAGGCTACTAATTCAGCATCTAGTAATTCAGGATTTAGGTGAGCTACATACTCTTTAATATATCCATATTTTTCAAGACTTCTTACTCTTTCTAGACAAGGTGAAGGACTTAAATGAACTTGAGCTGCAAGATCTACATTAGAAATTTTTCCATTACGCTGCAATATATCAAGAATCTTGATATCAGTTCTATCTAAAGTTTTTTTATCAATAGTCATAATCATGGAGCCTCATATTTAGCTTTAAAATTTATTAACATATTATAAGCATATTAATCTTTAAATATAGGCATATAACAATCATAAATTTGGTTAAATAGTACTTAATCCATATAAAATAATGCTAAATCTTTATATTACAGTAACAAATACCTTAAGATTTTTTTTAAAATTTTACAATATTTTATATTTAAAAAACTATGCTTTTACATAAAATTACAAATGACAACAATGAATTGCGAGATACTATACGTAAATATTATCGTGCCGAAGAAGAACAAGTCATTAATGAGTTACTGCCTATAGCTCAATTAAGTAACAATTCTCAAATTAAGGTTAATAAAAAGGCAGTCGAACTTGCAGAACAAGTAAGAAAAACAGCTCAAAAGAGTGGCAATATTCAAAATCTTTTAAATCAGTATGCCCTATCTACAGATGAAGGTATTGTTCTTATGTGCTTGGCTGAGGCTTTATTAAGAGTTCCAGATAGCACCACAGCAGATCGACTTATTCGTGACAAGCTTCTTACAGGCAACTGGTCATCTCATATAGGTAACAGTGATTCATTTTTTGTTAACGCCTCATCTTGGGGCTTACTCCTTTCAGGCGAAGTCGTCAGCTTTAATAAAGAAGATAAAGAAATTTATATCAATAGCTTAAAAAAATCTATTGGTAAATTAGGAGAGCCTATTATCAGACAAGCTATGCGTCAGGCAATGGGAATAATGGGTACCCAGTTTGTTTTAGGCAGAACTATTAATGAAGCAAGTAAGCGTGCAAAAAAACAAGAGGTTTCAGGCTATCGTTATTCTTTTGATATGCTGGGTGAGGCTGCTAGATCAATGAAAGATGCAGATTTATATTTTGATGCTTATAAAAAAGCTATTAAACATATTGGTAAATCATCTAAGGGCCAAAATGTTTATGATGGTGCTGGAATATCTGTGAAACTTTCTGCTATTCATCCTCGTTATGAATTTATTAAAAGCGAGCGCTTAATGGATGAGTTAGTTGGCCGTCTAAAAAATTTAGCACTCATGGCAAAAGAGCGCAATCTTAGTTTTACAATTGATGCAGAAGAAGCAGATCGACTTGATATTTCTCTTGATATCATTGAGGCCATTTTTACAGATCCTGATCTAGACAATTGGGATGGTTTTGGTGTTGTAGTCCAGGCCTATCAAAAACGAGCATTGCATGTATTAAATTGGTTAATAAAATTAAGTCGTGATAATAATAAAAAATTAATGGTGCGACTTGTTAAAGGCGCCTATTGGGATAGTGAAATAAAAATTGCTCAAGTTGATGGTTTAGATGGTTACCCAGTTTTCACTCGAAAGGCATCTACTGATGTAAATTATCAAGCCTGTGCTGGCTTGTTACTTGATAACAGAGACATTATATATCCCCAGTTTGCTACCCATAATGCTTATTCTGTTGCATATATATTAGAACGATCTGGAAAAAATTTAAGTGGATTTGAATTTCAGCGCTTACATGGAATGGGTGAAGGTTTATATGATGAAATTATGGCAATTGATAATATACCTGTTCGTATTTATGCGCCGGTAGGTGAACACAAAAGCTTGCTGGCATATCTGGTAAGACGTTTATTAGAAAATGGTGCTAACTCCTCTTTTGTTAATAATATTGTAGATGACAACATTTCTATAACTGAACTTGTAGAGGACCCTGTTGAGAAAGTTAAAAATTGGTCGAAGGTAGCTAATCCAAATATAGTGCTTCCAATTAATATATATGGTGAAGAAAGAGACAATTCATTGGGAATAGATTTAACTCATATTCCTCGCCTGCAGCAATTATCCAATAGAATGTTAGCTTGGCAAAAAGATCATATAAAACGTGACATAGCTACTCCAAATAATTCTATAGCCTCAAGAAACCCTTCTGATGTAAGAGATATTTTAGGGTTTGTTCCTCGTACTTCTGAACAACAATTAGAGACTAAATTAGATAAAGCAAGTTTGGCTTTCAAAAATTGGTCATCGACTTCTATAAAGGAGAGATCAATATGTTTAGAGCGCCTTGGGGATAAGCTTGAAGAACATATAGATGAACTTATGGCTTTATGTTCAAAAGAGGCTGGAAAGGTTGCGGCTGATGGTGTTGCTGAAGTGCGTGAGGCTGTTGATTTTTGTCGATACTATGCAAATCAAGGTCTTAAAGTTTTTAATTCACATCCCAAGTGGGAAAAGGATGGTGAATTAGATTCCAGAGGGGTTGTACTTTGTATAAGTCCATGGAACTTTCCACTGGCAATTTTTATAGGACAAATTACAGCTGCCTTGGCCGCAGGAAATACTGTTCTAGCTAAACCTGCTGATTCCACTTGCTTGATTGCATCTAGAGCTATTGAACTAATGATGGAGTGTGGTTTTCCAAAAGACGTAGTTCAGCTCATCCTTACACCTGGCAGTGTAGTGGGTGAAAATTTGTTACCAGATGAAAGAATAACGGCGGTTATGTTTACTGGCTCAACTGGTGTTGGTAAATGGATATCACAAAAGCTTGCTGAGCGCTCTGGACCCCGTATTCCATTAATTGCTGAAACTGGTGGTCAAAATTGTTTAATCGTTGATTCAACTGCCCTTCCAGAACAAGTTGTAGATGATGTCATTTCATCTGGCTTTCAGAGTGCAGGCCAAAGATGTTCAGCTCTAAGGGTTTTATTTTTACAAGAAGAAGTTGCGGACGAAATCATTGAAATGATTATTGGCGGCATGCAGGAACTTCAAGTTGGTGATCCGGCATATCTTCGAACAGATGTTGGCCCGGTAATAGATCAAAAAGCTTTATCAGCTCTTCAAATGCATAGTGAATTTATGGAAAGTAATGGCAAGCTTTTGTATAAGTGTCAGCTTTCTGAGGAATGTGCTAATGGAACTTTTTTTGCACCTCGTCTTTATGAAATTGATAGCATTCATCTGTTAAACCAAGAGGTTTTTGGTCCTGTTGTTCATATTGTGCGTTATAAAGCAGATAATTTAGAACAAGCCCTTGCTGATATAAATAGCACTGGTTTTGGCCTAACATCTGGAGTTCATTCGCGTGTTCAAACTACCTCTGAAAAAGTTATTAATACAGTAAATGCTGGCAATATTTATGTAAACCGAAATACCATAGGTGCCGTCGTGGGTGTTCAACCTTTTGGTGGACATGGTCTTTCAGGAACAGGGCCTAAGGCTGGAGGCCCCTCTTATGTTTATAGGCTATCAAAACAAAAAAATAATAGTGATCTACAAACATCACCTAAAGATCTTAACTTTAATTTTTTAAATCCTTTATCAGAAGAAATAATACATACATCATTACCTCAATTGCTAAATAAGGCTCATGCTCCCCTTCATAACCTAATAACTCAAAGAGTAGATCAGCTTAAGAATTTTGTTAACTTGATACTAAGGGACTATTCTTTGGATCTTCCAAAGAATCTAAGTCAACAAATAAATATCATGATGGAAGAGGTTATTAAGACTCAGTTTGAGCCAAGAACGCTTTTAGGACCTACTGGTGAGTTAAATCAACTAATTTTGAAAGAAAGAGGGACTATGCTTTGCATTCACCAAGGCGAGGAAAATTTTATAAATTCTTTAAGACAAGTTATAGCAGCTTTGTTATCAGGTAATTCTGTTATTCATATTAGCGATTCTATTTTTGATTTCACTAGTTATATTAATGATTCCAATCTAGGAAATATATATCAGCGAATTCCAATAAATAGTGCGGAATATCTCCAAGATTGTTTGTTAGCAGAACATTTGAATGGGGTAGCTGTGAGTGTTCCTGATGTTCTTCTGCTTTGGTTGGATAGAAAACTGTCGCAGCGTGATGGCCCCCTTTTACCATTAATTATTGAAACAAATGGTCCTTTGTTGATGCAAAGATTTGTTTTAGAAAAATCAGTATCAATCAATACAACTGCCTCTGGAGGAAATACAACTTTATTAGCAATGGCTGATGAGTAGAATAAAAAACTGGATTATAAAGCTATGTGGCGGAGAGTGAGGGATTCGAACCCTCGATACAGTTACCCATATACCTCCTTAGCAGGGAGGCGCTTTCGACCACTCAGCCAACTCTCCGAAATTGATGAAGGATTATAACCCTTTGCTGATATAAAAAAACTACCTAATTATCTATTAAATTCAATTTGAGAACCAAAAGGAAGGTTTTGGTTTACCTGTCCATCTTTAAAAGCAATATTACCATTAATGATAGTCATAAAAACTGATGACTTAAAAGTCTTATTTAAAAAAGGTGACCAGCCACATTTATATAAAATATTTGATTGGTCTACGGTATAAGGCTTCTTGATATCAATGATTGCTATATCTGCATAGTAACCTTCTCTAATAAATCCTCTGTCTTTAATTTGAAATCTGGTTGCAGTGTTATGACTTGTTTTTCTTACAATCTGTTCGAGTGTAAAGATACCATCATGATAGAAATCTAAAAGAATTTGAAGTGAGTGTTGAATTAAAGGTAATCCTGCTGGCGCATCAACATATTTCATGTTTTTTTCATCCCAAGTATGCGGAGCATGATCGGTTGCGATGATATCAATTTTATCTGAATTAACGGCATCTACCAGAGCACTTCTGTCTGATTCCTCTTTTATAGATGGATTACATTTAATCTGGTTTCCAAGTCTTTCATAGTCAGAATTATTAAAATAAAGATGATGAACACAAACTTCTGCTGTTATTTTTTTATTATCAATATCTCCACTTGTAAATAAACTCATTTCTTTTTCAGTTGTAAGATGAAATACATGTAAGTCTGATGAATGCTTTTTAGCTAAATTCACTGCGAGTGAACTTGAAAGATAGCAGCTTTCTGCATCTCTAATATAAGGATGATGTTTTGCAGATAAGTTATCTCCATATTTTTCTAAAAATGATTTTTCATTTGCTCTAATCCTAGGAGTATCTTCGCAATGAGTCACAATATTTAGTGGTGAATATTTAAAAATGTCTTCAAGCGCATCTATACTGTCAACAAGCATATCTCCAGTAGATGCTCCCATAAATACTTTTAAGCCTGCAGCTTTGTTTATATCAACATTTTTTATTTCTTCAATGTTGCTATTAGTAGCTCCTAGATGAAATGAATAATTTGAAAGTGATCTTTGGCTTGCTAATTCAAATTTCTTATTTAGGTTATCAAGAGTTGTTGTAGCTGGGCTTACGTTAGGCATTTCAAAATAGCTTGTGACACCCCCTGCTAATCCTGCAAATGATTCTGAGGCTATATCACCTTTATGAGTAAGTCCTGGTTCTCTAAAATGTACTTGATCATCAATTAAGCCAGGCATTACATATCTTCCTTCAACATCAATTACTTCTTTTGACTCTGCTTGGATATCTGGATTTATTAATTCAATTCTGTCATTTTTAATTGCTATATCAGACTCAAATATTGAGTCCTCATTGATGATATTGCAGTTTTTAAGTATCAAGTCATACATTATTATTTCTCCAGTTCAAATGCTTTGTGTAATGCCTTGACAGCAGTGTCTACAGCATTTTCATTAATTACAATAGTTATTTTTATCTCAGATGTACTAATCATTTGAATATTCACATCATTTTCAGATAAAGCTTTGAAAGCTGTACTTGCTATTCCAGCATGAGTCCTCATTCCAACACCTACTAATGATACTTTAGCTATTTCTGAATCAATAATTACTTCACTAAAGTCTAATGAGTTTTTCATCTGATTAATAACCTGTGAAGTAGCATGCTCATCTTCTTTTGAAACTGTAAATGTAAAATCAGTCTTGCCTTCAACACTTATGTTTTGAACAATTACATCAACTTCTATATTGGCATCACTCAATGGTCCAAGGATAGAATATGCAATTCCAGGAGTATCGCTCACGCCATGCAAAGTGTATTTCATTTGATCTTTCTGAAAGGCTATTCCCGATACTAATCCATTTTCCATATTTTTCTCCTCAAGAGATATTAGAGTACCATCGCCAGGTTCAAAACTTGATAAAACTCTGACTGGTACTTTGTATTTATTTGCAAACTCAACAGCTCTAATTTGAATTACTTTAGCTCCCTGACCTGCCATCTCAAGCATTTCTTCCATAGTAATTGAATTCAATTTTTTAGCGTCTTTAACTATCCTTGGATCGGTTGTATAGATTCCATCAACATCAGTATAAATATCGCACCTTTCTGCTTTCATTTGAGCTGCAATTGCGACGGCAGTTGTATCTGAGCCCCCTCTTCCGAGTGTCGTTACATCTCCTGATTCTGTGATACCTTGGAAACCTGTAATGATTGGTATAATGCCTTCATCTAGGGCATCCTGAATTTTTTTACCATCAACATCTAATATTTTAGCCTTAGAGTAACTATCAGTAGTTCTCATAGAAATTTGTGATGCTGTATATGATTTAGCTTTGACACCAATTTGATGAAGAGCCATTGCTAAAAGCGCTGCACTAACTTTTTCACCTGTTGATATCAAGGCATCGAATTCTCTTTTACTAGGGTTGTCACCAAAACTTTTAGCTAACTTGATTAGCCTATTAGTTTCTCCACTCATAGCAGAAACTACAACAATCACTGAGTTATCAATAGAGGCTTGTTGAATTATCTTAGCAACAGATGCTATTCGTTCTTCTGAACCTACGGACGTACCTCCAAACTTTTGAACTATCATTTTCGACATATTTAATTAAGAGCTTGCGAGGGATTTTACTGAATTTGGAATAGATGTCACGAACTCTTTGATGTTTTCTGTTTCTCCAGCACCTTGAGCAAAATCAGGACGGCCTCCACCTCTTCCATTAATTTGTTCACAGATATTAGAAACAATATCCTTAGCAGAAATTTGATCAATAATATTATCAGTTACACCACACACTACAGCTATCTTATTAGCCTGAACATTGAGCAAAATAATTGAACCTTTACCAATTGTTTTTTTCTTAGCGTCTACCATACCTCTCAATAATTTATTATCTTCAATAGAAATTTGTTCTATAGATAAGACCCAATCATTTATTTCACAGGATTCTGAATAAGCAATTTCTGTTTCAGTTACTTTAGTACTTCCAGATTTTTTAAGTTTCTTATTTTCTGCAATTAAAGACTCTACTTTATCAAGAATGGTCTCTGCAGGAGAGTTTAATCTTTGTTGAAGCTCTTCATTAATTCTTTGTATTTCTTTAAGATGACTTAGAGCTACCTTACCCCCTACAGCCTCTATTCTTCGAACACCAGATGCAACACTTGATTGATTAACAATCAAAAACGTACCTATATCTCCAGTCCTTGCAACATGGGTTCCACCACATAGCTCTACAGAAAATGATTCATTTCCCATACTTAAAACTCTTACCTCATCCTCATATTTTTCACCAAATAAGGCTTCAGCTCCTGAATTCATAGCATCTTCGAGCTTCATATTCTGTGTTGTGACTTCTAAATTATTTAATGACTCTCTATTAACCAATGCCTCAACCTCAGATATTTCATCTTTAGATAGAGGCTTAGAATGTGAGAAATCAAACCTTAGTTTATTTTCATCAACTAGAGATCCTTTTTGTTGAACATGATTGCCCAATACTTTCTTGAGTGCTGCATGCATTAAGTGAGTGGACGAATGATGAATTGCTATAGCATCTCTTTTGTCTTTCTCCACAGTCATGGTTATTACATCACCTGAATGCAATATCCCTGATTTGATTATAGCTTTGTGAAGAAACACTTTGCCCTGTTTCTTGCAATCTAAAATAATTCCAGTTGCACTTGCAGAACTAAATTCACCCTTATCTCCAATCTGACCTCCAGATTCTGCATAAAATGGTGTCTCATTACAGGCTATAAAAATTTCTTCAGATTCAGATGCGGATTCAACTCTATCTTGATCTTTCCATAAAACCAAAACTTTAGAATCTGAATTTAATAATTCATATCCAAGAAAGGTTGTTTCATCTACCCCAGCTGCTGCTGGAAGTGAAGAAACAAAACTACTACCAGCTTTGGATAATTCTTTTTGTTGANTCATTGATGAAGAAAAGCCTTCTTCATCAATTTTTAAATTTCTTTCTCTGGCAATATCTGCTGTTAAATCATATGGGAAACCAAAAGTATCATGAAGTTTAAAAACAATATCTCCTGGAATAGTATCTCCAGATAGATTGCTTATTGCTTGTTCTAAAATATCAATTCCCTTATCTAAGGTTTCAAAGAATTTGATCTCTTCATCTTTTATAGTTTTCGTAATAAATTCTTTTTTTTCATTTAATACCGGGTATGCATCCTGCATCAGTTCTGCTAAATCTTTTACTAATTCATTTAAAAAAGGTTTGGTTGCTCCCATTTTATATCCATGACGAATAGCTCTTCTGAGAATTCTTCTAAGAACATAACCTCTTCCCTCGTTTTCAGGAGTAATTCCATCAGCGATTAAAAAGCTGGTAGATCGAATATGATCTGAAATAACTTTGTGAGATGGACTATTCTTTTCTCCAAGAACTCTTTCTGATGCTCTAATTAAATCCTTAAATAGATCTGTTTCATAATTTGAATTTACACCTTGCATAACAGCCGCAATTCTTTCTAAGCCCATTCCAGTATCTACAGAAGGTTTTGGTAGTGGATTCATTTCACCCGCATCGTTTCTGTTAAATTGCATAAAGACTAGATTCCATATTTCTACAAACCTGTCTCCCTCGTCTCCCTCTGACCCTGGAGGTGTTCCTTCTATATGATCTCCGTGGTCATAATATATTTCTGAACAAGGGCCACATGGACCGGTTTCACCCATAGACCAAAAATTATCTTCATCTCCAAGCCTGACAATTCTTTTAGGATCAACACCAATAATGTCTTTCCATATATCAGCCGCCTCATCATCATCTTTGTATACAGAAATCCATAGCTTATCTTGTTCAAGTTTTAAAATCTCTGTTAAAAACTCCCAAGCGTATTTAATAGCATCCTCTTTAAAATAATCACCAAAGCTAAAATTACCAAGCATTTCAAAGAAAGTATGATGCCTTAATGTATAACCAACATTTTCAAGGTCATTGTGTTTGCCGCCGGCCCTGATACATCTTTGTGATGACGTAGCACGATCATATTTACGCTTATCTGTTCCTAAAAAAACATCTTTAAATTGGACCATACCTGCATTAACAAATAGCAAGGTCTCATCATTAACAGGAATTAATGAACTTGAGTCTATGATCTTATGATTTTTAGATTCATAAAATTTTAAGAATGATTGTCTTATTTCACTTGTGTTCATTTTATTTTTGCGATTTCTTTATACTTTTTATAATTTTCAATGTAGTGATGAGCACCCAATGAAACTAATTTTTGCTCATCATCATTTAAAGTCTTCTTTATTTTTCCAGGCATTCCTAACACCATTGATCCATCTGGTATTTCCATACCCTCAGTTATTAATGCTTTTGCACCAATAATACAATTCTTACCAATTTTTGCACCATTTAAAATAACTGATCCTATTCCTATAAGACTCCCATCTCCAATTTCGCATCCATGGAGCATTACCATATGACCAACTGTTACATATTTTCCAATAGAGGTACTAAACCCTGGATCCGTATGAATAATTGAGCCATCTTGAATATTTGAGCCTTCTCCAACGAAAATAGGTTCATTATCTGCTCTTAGGGTTGCGTTAAACCAAATGCTAGCGTCTTTTGATAATCGAACATCACCTATCACTGTTGCATTTGGGGCAATATAAAATGCATCTCCATCTGTTTGAAGAGTTTTGCTACCTAAATCAATTATCATAATGCTTTCTTATAATCTCTAAATCAGTTCCTATATTAGCTTCAAAACAGATATTTAAAAAATCTGCTGTTAGCATAGCTGTAAGTCCCCAAATTCTATGTCCATTATAGACCCAACTAGGAATTATTACCTTCATGCCATCTCTATCAAGTTCATTTTCTATAATATTATCTGTATTTAATAAGAAACTTAGAGGCACTGAAAATATTTCTGCAATTTCTTCATTGGGTACAAGATTTTGTTTGGATTCTATTAATCCAATATATGGATGAACTTCAATTTTATGACGAGAGATTAGATAGTCTAATTCTCCAAGTTTTTTAACATTTGATTGATCTAAGGATATTTCTTCAAAAGATTCTCTGAGCGCAGTTTGATATAGACTCTCATCGCCATCTTCCCATTTACCTCCTGGGAAACTAACCTCTCCTGAGTGGGTAGAAACCTTTTCAGATCTCTTTGTAAATATAATTTCAGGGTCTTTTATTAAATCATCAAAATACAGAATACCTATGAATACACCAGCTTTTTTATAAGAAGTTGGGTTATGTAGATTTAGTTTTTCTAGCTTTTGCTTTATGCTGTCTATCATTAAGGTTAGTTTAACTTTTTAATCAATCTTATACTTTATTAAGGAATAAAAAATTGAAATATTGTTCAATCTGCGGAAGCTCAAATTTAGAATTTATTGTCCCAAAAGATGACAGTATAAAAAGATACTGTTGCAAAGACTGTAAAAATATCTTTTATACAAACCCAAATATGATTGTTGGGGCTCTTTGTATAAGAGATGATAAAATTTTAATGGCTAAAAGAAATATTCATCCAAGAAAAGGTTTATGGACATTGCCTGCTGGTTTTATGGAAAACGCTGAAACTCTGAAGGTTGGTGCCTTACGTGAAACTATGGAAGAGACTGGATCTGAGGCTAAAGTTGTCATGCCATACACGATGTTTAGCCTTCCACATATTAATCAAGTACATTTATTCTATCTAGCAGATTTGCTTGATGAAAATTTTGGACCCACAACTGAAAGTATGGAAGTAAAACTTTTTACAAAAGATGAAATACTTTGGGATGAGTTAGCCTTTCCAACTGTAGAAAGAACCTTAAAATATTATATAGAGGATAGTAAAACAGGAAACTTTATTTTTAGAGATGAAGATATAACTTTGTGGAAGTAGTTCTTAGTCTACAAATTTTCTAGCGTTTATAAAAATTTGCATCCAGGGAGAGAACTCTTTCCAGTATTTTGGACTCCAACTCATCTGCAACTTTCTAAAGACCCTTTCTGGGTGAGGCATCATAATGGTAACTCTTCCATTTGCAGCTGTAATACCTGTTGCACCATCAATAGAGCCATTTGGGTTTAGAGGATATGTTTCAGTATTATTTCCTAGTGAATCTACAAAGTTTAGGGCTATCTGATTAGATTTAATCAAATCATCTAGATTATTTTTACTAAATTTAGCATGGCCTTCTCCATGAGCAGAGGCAATAGGCAAGGACCATCCCTCCATACCTGACAGTAATATGGAATCACTTTTTTGAACTTTGACTTGTGCTAATCTTGCCTCAAACTGATCAGAGAGATTTTTTTCAAATGATGGCCAGAGGTAAGCGCCAGGAATAATATCTTTAAGTTTTGATACCATTTGACAACCATTACAGACTCCAAGAGTGAATGTTGATTCATTAGCAAAGAATTCCTCAAATTGATCTTTTACAGAGGCATTATGCAGAATAGTCTTTGACCAACCTCCTCCTGCACCCAATACATCGCCATAAGAAAAACCACCACATGCTGCCATACCTTTAAAGTCCGCAAGATTTATTCTCTTATCAAGCAAGTCTTGCATGTGGACATCTATAGCCTCAAAACCAGCTAAAGAGAAAGCAGCTGCCATTTCCATTTGCCCATTAACGCCTTGCTCTCTAAGAATTGCTACTTTTGGTCTACTGGTTGAGATTGTAAAAGGCGTAAATGTACTTTCATTAAATGACTCTTTAGCATACAAGCCCTTATGATTGTTATCGTCTAATAATTTGAGTTCAGAATCTGCAATTGATTCATTATCTCTAATTGATTGAATCGCATGACTTACCTCTCTCCAATCCTTTTCTAAATCAATAACTGAATTTCTGTAGACCTCTTCATTTGATGTATTGATTGAGATTTCTTGTGAATCAGAAACTTGGCCAATTAAAGATGCTATTAATCCTTCTGATGAGAGTTGATTAATAACTTGATCGCAATGTGTATCTGCAACTTGAATAACAAGTCCTGCTTCCTCAGAGAATAAAAATGAATTTAAATTATCTTTAGATAGGTCAGGGAATAATAAATCTAGGCCAATTTTTTTGGTAAAAGCCATTTCTAAAAGAGTGATAATTAATCCTCCATCAGAGATATCATGAAGAGCTAAAACTTTGTTGTGAGCTATTAGCTCTTGAATTGAATTGAACATTACCTTTAAAAGACCTACATCGTCTATGTCAGGTGTTTCTGAAAATTGACTTTGAGTAACCTGCGAAAATATAGATCCAGCTAACCTTGTCTTGTTATTTAGTTTTATATGTAAAATTTTTGTGGGTGTGCTGATATCTAATTCCGGTGTTACTGAGACGCGAACATCATCTACAGGAGCCATTGCCGTAATTACTCCTGATAATGGACTTTTTACTACATATTCAGCTTCATTCTCACTCCATTTAGTTCTCATAGATAAAGAATCTTTTCCAACAGGCACTGAGACCTCTAAATCAACACAACACTCAGATAATGCCTCTACTCCCTCTCTGAGAGAAATATCTTCTACCTCTTCTCCAGTTGCAGCCATCCAATTAGCTGAAACCTGAACCTCATCGAGCCCCTTGATATAAACTCCTGACATATTAAGCAAAGCCTCTGCCATTGCCATCCGCATTGAGGCTGCAGGATTATTAATTGCTAAAGTAGGCTTTTCTCCAACCGTTAAAACCTCACCACTTGATGATGTATAAGATCTCAAGCTCATTGAATAGTCTGAAACTGGAACCTGATAAGGTCCAATAAATTGATCTCTTGCAACCATACCGCCAACAGTTCTATCGCCAATAGTTATTAAGAAAGATTTACTTGCAACGGTTGGATGTTGAAGAATATTTTTAAGGGTATCTTTAAAGGAATAATCTGATGAGATTGAATTATCAATACTAGTACTGCTATCAGAGGACACCTGTATATCAGTAATAGGTAAATCTCCAAAGAGCATCGATAAAGGGACATCAACTGGATAAGTATCTGTTTTTGAATCAAAAAGCTTTACAGATTTTTCATCTGTTGTAACCCCAACAAATGCATAAACACACCTTTCTCTAATACATATATTCTCAAAGTCTTTCTTATTTTTTGGATGAATAGCCATTACATATCTTTCTTGAGATTCGTTAGACCAAATCTCCATTGGAGACATCGATTTATCTGAATTCGGAATCTTATCTAGTTCTATATAAACTCCTAAATTTGAGTCTTTAGCTAACTCAGGTATAGCATTAGATAATCCTCCAGCACCAACATCATGAATAAATTCAATATAGCTATCATCTTGAGAGGAGCAAATATTAATAACTTCTTGGCACCTTCTTTCCATTTCTGCGTTATCTCTTTGAACAGAAGCGAAGTCTAAATCCTCATCACTCTCCCCTGATGAAACAGATGAAGCTGCACCGCCACCAAGACCAATAAGCATTGCTGGTCCACCTAGGACAACGACGTGATAACCTTCTGAAATTTGAAGTTTAAAATTATTTCTGTCTCGAATTTCACCAATACCACCAGCCAACATAATTGGCTTGTGATAACCAAAAGCATTTTTTGATTTATTAAAATCTGTTTCAAATGATCTGAAGTAACCTAGTGTTGAAGGTCTGCCAAACTCATTATTAAATGCAGCTGCTCCTATCGGTGCCTCGATCATTATTTTTAATGGATTAGCTATTCTTTCTGGCTTGAACTCTTGACCTTCCCAGCTTCTGGTTAACTGAGGAATTCTTAGATGTGAGACATTAAAACCAACCAAGCCTATTTTCGGTTTTGCGCCTCGCCCAGTTGCACCCTCATCTCTTATCTCTCCTCCAGAACCAGTTGCTGCTCCTGGATAAGGGGAAATTGCAGTTGGGTGATTATGTGTTTCCACTTTAATAGTAGAGTTCAATGAGTCCTCAACAAATGAATAGCTATTATTTTGATCTAAATGCAGTCTTTCTACCCTATCACCCTCTGTAATAGCAGCGTTATCTTTGTAAGCAGAGATAATACCCTTTGGAGATTGTTTGCTAGTCTCTTTTATTAAATCAAACAGGCTATTGTCTTTAGATACGCCGTTTACAGACCATTTAGCATTAAATATTTTGTGCCTACAATGCTCTGAATTTGCTTGAGCAAACATCATTAGCTCAGCATCTGTTGGATTTCTTGCTATTTTTGAATAAAAATCATGCAAATAGGTTATCTCTTCTCCGCTCATGGCAAAACCAAAGTTTTTATTAGCCACTTCAAGTGCTTTTATGCCATTTGAAAGAATATCTATTTGAATTACATCTCTCTGGGAGTCAGTTTTTAAAAATTCTAAACATTCATTATGATTTTGATAAATAGATTGAGTCATTCGATCATAAAACATGGAAAAATCTATAGAGTGATCCATTTTAAAATCTGAAATAGTAAAACTATTAAATTTTTCAACTCTATGAATATTTTTTATACCAACATTTTTTATAATATCTTCTGTCTTTGAAGACCAAGGAGAAATAGTTCCTGATCTTGGACCAACAATAAATGAAAAAGAATCATCTAAATTCTCTGCACCAAGAATATTTTTAAGTTGGTCTAAATTTAATTCTTCATCTTTAGCAGCAATAATATAAATTTCTTTTGAGGAAATATTAGAACTTTTATTGTTTGAAATGTTGAAGTCGAGATTGAGTTGCTCTAATTTTGAGTTTGAGAAACTTTCTTTGCCCTGCAATATGAAGGTATTAATCTTTGACACTTCTCTCGGTGTGAAATATTGTATACAGCAATTATAAAGTCTTTTAAAAAAAATAATTGAAAATGGGGAATATCTTTAAAGTTTTTTTTAGTTTTTCAGCAATGATTTTGCTAGCTCGTGCGACATTTTTTTGGTAGAAAAAAATCAAATCGAACAGTGTAATAATCACTTAGAAATGGTCTATGAAAATACTCCATTAAATAACTTTGAACAAACAAAATTTAAAGATCTTCTTGAAAACAGATTTCCAAAATATGAAGAGATGTTTGAAAAGGCATCAATAGAAACATCTATAGATCAAGAGCTGCTTGCTGCAATTTCTTTTCAAGAATCACAGTGGGATCCAAGAGCAAAATCAAATATGGGCGTTCGAGGAATGATGATGGTTACTCTTGAGACAGCTGCTATTGTTGGTGTTGAGAAAAGGCTCAATCCAGAGCAAAATATTACAGGCGGTGCTAAGTATATTGCAATGCTACAAGATAAAAATATATATGGAAAAACTACCGCAGATCAATTATCTATATCTTTAGCTAAGTATAATTTAGGACCGACTAATATAATCAATATTGCTAAAACTATAGACAAAGAGCCATCTGAAATTACCTGGTTTGATATTGAAAATGAGCTTAAGAATATTACTGGAGAGGACGTAAATCTTATCGATGTGAATGGATATTCAAGAGGCCAGCAAGCCATTGATTATGTTTATAGAGTAAAGAATTATTACAAACTAATGGCAGCGCATGCCTGTATAGATCCTACAGATCAATTAACTTTCTTTTAAGAAATTTCATTTTATCTCTGCACTGAGCAGCTTTTTCAAACTCCATATCTTTTGCATATTTATACATCTGATTTTCAATTTTTTCGATGGACTCACTTAGCTCATCAACCGTGTCATCTTTGATCTTAAATGGTAGTGATTTTTCTATATCTTCTTTCTTCTTTTTAGCCTTGCCTGAGATAACTCTAGCACCTTCCATAATATCTTTAACTTTAGTGGTAACTGATTTTGGAGTGATATTATTTTCAATATTATATTTTTCTTGGATAGCTCTTCTTCGATCAGTTTCAGCAATTGCTCTCTCCATAGATCCTGTCATTTTATCTGCATAAAGAATTGCCTTCCCTCTTAAATTTCTTGCTGCCCTTCCTATGGTTTGGATCATGGTAGTTTCAGATCTTAAAAATCCTTCCTTGTCAGCATCCAAAATTGCTACCAAACTGACCTCAGGAATATCCAAACCTTCTCGTAATAAATTAATACCAACCAATACATCAAATTTACCAATTCTTAAATCTCTAATAATTTCGACACGCTCAACAGTATCCGTATCTGAATGCATATATCTTGCTTGGATGCCATTTTCATTTAAATAGTCTGTTAAATCCTCGGCCATTCTTTTTGTAAGAGTAGTTATGAGAACTCTTTCCTTCATAGATACTCTTTCATTACATTCACCAATGACATCATCAATTTGTGTGCTTGCTGGCCTTATCTCAACATCTGGATCTGTTAATCCAGTAGGTCTTACTAGTAATTCAACAAGATTGTCTTGGTGTTCATTTTCATACCTACTTGGAGTAGCAGATACATAGACTCTTTGTGATGCTAAAAGCTCCCATTCTTCGAACTTTAATGGCCTATTATCCATAGCAGATGGCAGTCTAAAGCCATATTCTACAAGGGTTTCCTTCCTTGACCTGTCTCCTTTGTACATAGCTCCTATTTGTGGAACAGAAACATGAGACTCATCGATAAAAACAATGGCATTCTTAGGCACATAATCAAATAAACATGGGGGTGATTGTCCTGGATTTCTTCCAGATAGGTATCTTGAGTAGTTTTCAACACCTTGGCAATATCCAAGCTCTCTCATCATCTCAATATCATAATTAGTTCTTTCTTCTAATCTTTGCGCCTCTACTAATTTATTTATTGATCTGAGGTAGTCCAGACGCTCTTTAAGTTCATCTTTAATACTATCAATACAATTTAGTACTGTTTCTTTTGGAGTTACATAATGTGTTTTTGGAAATATGGTTGCTCTTGGAACATCTTTTATGATCGCTCCAGTCAATGGATCAAACCATGATAGTTTTTCTATCTCATCACCGAAAAGTTCAATTCTCAGTGCTTCACTATCAGAGTCTGCAGGATAGACATCAATAGTATCCCCTCTTACTCTAAAAGTTGCTCTTCTAAAATCTAAATCATTTCTCGTGTACTGCAAAGATGAAAAACGCCTTAATAAATCTCTTTGATTAATTATGTCGCCTCTATCCAAATGAACAACCATTTTTAAATATGACTCAGGAGCTCCAAGCCCATATATTGAAGATACCGTTGCTATAACAATAGTATCTTTTCTTTCCAATAAAGCTTTGGTTGCCGATAGTCGCATCTGTTCAATATGCTCATTTATCGATGCGTCTTTGGCAATGTAGGTATCTGAGGTCGGTACATATGCCTCAGGCTGATAGTAATCATAATAGGAAACAAAATACTCAACAGAGTTTTCAGGAAAGAAATCTTTAAACTCTCCATACAACTGAGCAGCTAGTGTTTTGTTATGAGCCATAATGATTGCAGGCCTCTGAGTTTCTTCAATAACCTTGGCCATGGTATAAGTTTTACCTGATCCAGTAACCCCTAACAGGGTTTGATGTAACAACCCATCACTCAATCCATCAGATAAACTTTTAATAGCATCTGGCTGAGATCCTGCTGGCTCGAAATTAGATACAACCTTTAGTGATTTTGTCATTTACTTATCTATAAAAAATTACTTATAATGCACATCCGCGTTCCCGAATAGCTCAGCGGTAGAGCAGTTGACTGTTAATCAATTGGTCGTTGGTTCGATCCCAACTTCGGGAGC
>JGI20151J14362_10000153_pt1 | contig 50054 bp, 50 predicted proteins | sample COG_01_FD_14362 | JGI IMG/M metagenome (IMG submission 14362)
CTTTGAATGAGTTCCAAGAATTACCAAATCGGCCTTGCGCTTCTCTGCTTCTCTGCAAATACCCTCGTATGGCTTGCCCACTTTAATGTGACAATTCTTCTTGCTGATACCAAAGGGAGCAGTAATTTTTCTATTTTGTCTTCTATAACGGTATCCCTGAAGTAATTTTACGAGCATTGATTCGTTGACTTCCCACTTCTGATCATAATGCGTAGTCTAATGCTTGCTCGTTAGTTTGCGATAAACCATTCATGCAGAATGGGTATCTATTCTGATTCTAGTGTCTTGCTGGTGCTGTAAGAAATAGAATTCTTATGCATCTGAAATCATAGAGGCGCGTGAGTTACCGGCCGCCTTGTCGTCAATCTGTTGCTGGCGTCGTCGCTCTCCTCGCAGTCGCAGTTCTTCGGCGTTACTGTCATCGACTGCAGCATAGTCTGCTCGCCAGAGGTCATCTTTCCAGTGGAAGGGACTGCGTTCGATGCTGCCCCCCTTGTCTGCTTTTTCGAGCATCTGTAAGCCGAGGCGCATTATCTCCAGTTGCATCTGCGCGTCAAAAGGAACGCCGCAGGGATTGCCCAGGGGAAAGTCATTGTGCAGGTATCGAGGCGCGCCACAGTGTTCGACGATATCCATCGCAGATCCAATGACCACAGTTAAAATTCCATTGCTTTCCAGATAGCGGGCTAACAGACACACGGTCTGATGGCAGACTGGTCACAACGGGACTAGCACTACTGCGTCAACCTTGTCCTGACGACAGCGCGCTAGAATATCCGGGGCATCTTTCTCCAGAGTATTACGTTGACTGTATTCTGTTGGTATTGAGTGGTAACGCTCGGCGAGCTGCGCTATTAAGCCTTCCTCGGCGCAGCGACCTAGCTGCTGCAGGGGCAGGAATGAGGCAACATCGTCTGTGTGTGTCATGGTCTTGTGCCAGGAGAGTTCCGCAGTATACATTGCGCTCGGAATTGGCTGGCTGGAACAGGAGTAGACCTGACGGTTAGCGCGTCCGGCCTCAGTGTCTGGCATGGCGGTAGTGACTACGGCTACATTGCATTCGCTTAGAGGTTTTGTGGGGGCACAAAATGGCACGTCGTCATGCTGTGCCCACTGGTAGTCATTGGTATAGCCCTGCGCGCGGTAGAAGTTCCGCGTCCTCTCCATGTAGGGCACATCGTTGTCGTTCATGGGAATTCCTCGTTTTCAGAATCACTACCGCTATGAAACGCGCTTGTCTTAGTGAAGTCAACTATTGCCATGATAGGCTAGAGGCCAAGATAAAAAACTTTTGCCAATAGCACAGAAGATGCTTGGGTGAACAACGTCGAAACAACAAGACAGAGGCAGGCAGAATGACGATCAGCACGGTACAGACTTTACTAAGAACCCGTATCATTTCATTATTGCTGCTTGCTTCAATATCAGGACAGTTATGGGCACAACAAGGAGATACAGACGTGAGTACCGAGTCACCATTAGCAGGAGTTAGCTTTCGTTTCATCGAGTCTAACGGTATACGCATGCGTATCGCCGAGGCGGGTAGTGGCCCGCTAGTGCTCTTGGCCCACGGCTGGCCTGAATCCTGGTATTCCTGGAGGCATCAGATAACGATGCTCGCCGATGCGGGTTATCACGTCGTAGCGCCTGACATGCGCGGCTATGGTGAGACGGATAAACCGGCGAATGTCGAAGACTATGACATCGATCACCTGGCCGGCGACCTCGTCGGTATCATCGATGCGCTGGGCGAGGAGACTGCGATCCTGATCGCTCATGATTGGGGCTCCATAGTTGCCTGGAGCACAGTGCTATTAAACCCGACTCGTTTCACCGCCTTGGTCGCTATGAGCGTGCCCTATGGCGGTCGTGTGCAACAGTCTCCTATGGATAGTTGGCGGCAGGCGTACGGTGAAAACTTTTTCTACATTCTCTACCACAATGAACCGGGCGGCGTAGCCGAGGCGGAATACGATGCCGATCCCCGTGGTTTGATTAGCCGGCTCTACCTGTCTCCCGACTCGCCCAGAGAGCCCGCAACGATAAGCGATCCGCTTAGTTCTGCGGGGGGTTGGATCGGCCGTCTGGGGGCACCCAAAGGCTTGCCCGATTGGCTGGCAGAGGAGGATCTCGATTACGTCGTCGCGCAATTTGAAAGCGCAGGCTTTCGCGGGGGCATAAACTACTATCGAAACTTCCATCGGAATTGGGAAATCACCGAACAACTAGACGGCTCAATGATTGAAATACCGGTGCTGTTTATTGCAGGTTCGCGAGACTCCGTGATAGCAGGGGCAGACGAGGAACGACTTCGCGCTACGATCTCCAGGGCGACCGAGGATCTGCGCGGGGTGGTGCTGATTCCCGAGATAGGGCACTGGGTACAGCAGGAGGCCCCTGCAGAAACGAACGCCGCAATCATGCAGTTTCTCGACGCGCTCTAATAACTAGCGAGCCGAGAGGGTGGTTTTTGACAGTGGAAAGCGCCTAGCGAGTTCTCAGCGGTAGAAGCAGGTCACTGCCCATAGGCCTCTGTACATCGAAGGCTTTCAGCGTTATGGCGACGAAGCTGTAGTAGCCTATTAGGCCTGTTAGATCCGTCACGCCCTCATTGCCGAATATCTCTATAGCACTGGCAAAGGTTTCAGAGCTAACCTTGTCCTCACTGATGACCTCTCGAGCAAACTGCACGATAACCTGCTCGGTTCTACCGAAGCCTTGTATCTCCTCGTTACCCTCTATCGGCCTCCTGAAACGCACGATATCGATAATGTCCTGTTCCAGGCCTGCGGCTCTGGCTAGGGGTTCGTGGGCTGTGTATTCATACTGATTATTTATCTCCCGGGCCGTAGAGATAATGGCCAGTTCTGTCAGGCGCTGGTCGCGATTCGATTCATACCGCACACGCTGGCGCACATCGAACATCGCCTGCGCTAAAGCCGGGCTATTCATCCAGACGCCTATAGGCCCGCGCAATCCGGTTTCATAGCCTGTACCCGGGCTGACATAGGTATCGAAGGCCGCTCTGCCAGCGGCATCCAGGTCTTCTCTCTGTACGTGTGGCAATCTTGCGAGTGAACCCATGTGGATGTCATCGGGAAAGTCTTCCGCAGTCAGCGCTCCGGGTAGGGTGAATCTGGCTTCGGCGCCATGGGTGACGGTGGGGCTTAGGCCGGGTAGCCCAATGGCCAGATAGAGAATTGCCAGTACTAGTGATTTCGGTGATTTGGACGTCATAAGCTGTGGCCTTGGTTGTCAGTGTGTCTAAGAAAGTGATACAAGAGGATAGCCTATGGGGGTGGTTTTCGGCGATAGTAGATGGTATTTATTCTGCACAGTTTCTGCATATGTCTACTCTCGTGTTATCGGATTCTAAGGAGCATCGTTGGGCCAAAACCGCTTTCATTAGTGGAGCGGCTCTATTAGGCTCAATTAACCGTTCGAAGGATTATTCCGCACCCAGCCACCTCATTGGATATAAAGTTTATGCCGTTAAAGTTTGCCCGTCACCTCGCTAATCGCATTTCCCACCATTGTTTATTTTGGGGTCGTTCCAGGCTGTGGGCCTTCTTTGCTTGCCTGCTCGTAGTCACCGCTTCAATTCAGCCTGGCATGGCAGCCGATACAGCGCTCAAGAGTGATATCGATAACCACTATGACGAGCATCTGTCCGAGCTATTCCTCTGGTTTCATCAGAACCCGGAGCTAGGTTTTCTGGAGCATCAGACTGCCGCGCGACTAGCGAGTGAGTTGCGTGCTCTGGGTATAGACGTTACCGAAGGCGTTGGCGGTACTGGCTTGGTTGGCATAATTGAGAATGGCGCGGGACCGCTGGTACTGGTGCGTGCCGATATGGACGGTTTGCCAATTTTGGAAGAGAGTGGGCTCAGCTATGCCTCGCGCAATAGGCAGACAAATTTCGATGGTGAAGATGTCCCCGTAATGCATGCCTGTGGCCATGACATGCATATGACTGCTCTGGTGGGTACGGCAAAGATGTTGATGGATAACCGCGATAGCTGGAGCGGCAGCGTAATGCTAGTCGGTCAGCCCGCCGAAGAAATAATCAATGGTGCGAAGGCGATGTTAGAGGACGGTCTCTATCAGCGTTTTGGGGTGCCGGACTATGCGATCGGTCTGCATGTAAGTTCGGGGGCGCCCAGTGGTCTTGTCACCGTGCGCGAGGGGATAGTGCAGTCCAGTTCAGATAGCGTGGATATAAAGGTCAGGGGCATCGGTGGCCATGGCGCCTATCCTCATCAGACTATCGACCCCATCTATGTGTCATCACAATTGGTAATTGCACTGCAGGGCATCATCAGTCGTCAGATAAATCCGCTATCCCCGGCAGTGATTACCGTGGGTTCGTTTCAGGGTGGTAGTAAGCACAATATTATATCCAATGAAGTGGATCTGCAGTTAACCGTGCGCACCGATTCGGAGAAAACCAGAGATGAAGTGCTAGGCAGAATTCGTGAAACAGCAGCAAGTATTGGCAGGCTCAATGGCTTGCCCGATGAATTGTTGCCGATAGTCAGAATGGGTTTTGAAAGCACGCCAACGAATATTAATAATAGCGATGCGGTGCGAAAAGTGCTTCCGGTCTGGAAGGAGCAGTTTGGATACGATTCTCTATTAACTTCTCAGCGACCCGGTATGGGCGCTGAAGATTTTGCCTATTTCACCCAGACTGAGCATAAGGTACCGGGAGTCTTCTTTTCCGTCGGCGGCACACCTCCTCAGCTGATGCGCGAAATAGCCGCCGGAAGGACTAATGCTCCGCCACATCACTCTGCTACTTTTCGCATAGATCCTAATTCTGTTAAGGCGGGAGTAGAGGCGATGTATACCGCTGCAGTAGAGTTGCTTAACAACCCTTGAAGGCAAATGATCTATAAGAGAATGCAGTAGATACTCGGGTAGCATTTAATAGAGGAACAATAATGAAACCAATAATTCTCAAATCAAATCTGTCTACTATCGTTGGCATGCTGGCTTCGCTTTCCATTTCATCGCTTGCATTTGCCGCAGATGCCCCTGCATCGAGTACGTTTACAGCGCTTCAATTCGAAAGAGGTGAGGCCCTCTATAAGCAGCAGTGTGCAACCTGTCATGGGGCAGAGCTCGATAGTGCTGCGGCACCGGAGTTAATAGGTGTGACCTTCCGCAAGAGCTGGTCTAGGTTAGGTGCTAACGTCGGCGAGCTTTTTAATCGTATCAGCACAACCATGCCCCCCAGTGACCCCGGCAGCCTCAGTGAATCTCAGAGTCTGGATGTTCTTGCCTATGTATTGGGGCGCAATAATGTACTTGAGGGAACCGAAGCTCTCAAGAATGACTACAATTATCTTAGTGCCATACCTCTTTCTCGGGGTGATGAGGTGCTAGACAGTGCTGCAACTTTCATCGAAGGAATCTACGGCACCGAGCCCAGTGGCACAGGACCCTCGTTTCAAGAGTTGTTGACGGCCTCGACAAACTCGAAAGATTGGCTCTATCACAATCAAAATTATCAGGGCACACGCTATTCCGAATTGCTAGAAATCGACACAGGCAATGCCGCCGATCTGGAGCAGGTTTGCGCCTACCAGTTAAATACCAACGCGACCATGCAGACAGGACCTATCGTCTACAGGGGCGTGATGTATGTGACCAATGCAACCCATACTGCGGCGATAAACGCGGCCACCTGCCAAAGGATCTGGAGCTACGATTGGGAGCCGAAAGATAGAATGGTGTGGGGCAATAATCGAGGTGTCGCTATCCGGGATGGCTATGTGATCAGGGGGACGGCCGATGGCTATCTGTTGGCTCTGGATTCGGCCAATGGCAATCTACTCTGGGCGCGGCAGGTTGCCGATCCCTGGCTGGGCGAAACTTTCACTATGCCGCCCATGATCTATGAGGACATGATACTTATCGGTCCTGCCGGAAGTGAAAATGCGATATCCGGCTGGGTAGGGGCATTCTCGATAAGCGATGGCGAGCTAATGTGGAAATTTCTGACGGTGCCAGAGGCGGCAGCAGGGGGAGGAGCAACCTGGGGAAACCCTGAGAATATACCCCTAGGCGGCGGTGCCGTATGGACTCCACTGAGTATGGATCTGGAGTCGGGCGAATTGTACGCGGCTGTCACTAATCCTGCGCCCGACCTGCCAGCCTATCTGCGCCCGGGTGAGAATCTGTATACCAACAATATAATTGCGCTTGATGTGCGCAGCGGAGAGCTCAACTGGCACAAGGCTCTGGTGCCGAACGATGACCATGATTGGGACTTGACGCAGGTCAGTCCAGTTTTAAAAGCCGGTGTTGACAATGTGTCCAGAGATTTCGTCGCCACTGTGGGTAAGGATGGCATTCTGAGAGGCCTGGATAAGCAGACACACGAGATTCTCTATGAGACCCCGGTCACTACAATCTTAAATGCCGAGGTGCCGGTGACGCAGGAGGGTGTGTTTGCCTGCCCTGGAGTCTATGGGGGTGTGCTCTGGAGCGGCCCAGCCTACCACCCTGAAGAGAAGTTACTCATCACGCCTTCCATCGACTACTGCGCTCAATTCACAGCCGCAGAAAATGTCGAGTACATTCCCGGTCAGCTCTATATGGGTGGTGCTGTGCGCCCGGATCAGGATGCGCAGACAGGCTGGCTAACGGCGATGGACGCAGAAACTGGAGAGGTCAGGTGGCGTTATCATTCGTCTACTCCAATGGTCTCGGCTGTAACTACGACAGCGGGTGGTCTGGTTATCAGTGGCGAGCTTGCGGGGAATCTGTTGTTAATGGATGCCGCTTCTGGAGATATTCTTAACAGCATCGATACCGGCGCGCCAGTAGGAGGCGGCATCGTGACTTACAAGGTCGATGGCAGGCAGTACATTGCTACAAACTCTGGCAATGCGATGCTGACTTTTCAGACGGGAACAGAGTCGAGCAGAACCGGCAGTATAATCATCTATGCCTTGCCCGAAGATTAGGCTGGATTCTGCCGGTGCTTGTCATTGCCAAAATAAGATCGCGCAGTTAAAGGCCTGCTAGACAACGCGCTTCTCTCGCAGGTCGGCTATCTCGGCTTCGCTATAACCTAGCTCCTGCATAATCTCATCCGTGTGTTCACCCAGAGTGGGTGCGCGCGAACGAATCTCCCCAGGTGTCTCGGAAAGTTCGACTGGTGTCTTCATTAGTGGTGCTGGCTTTTCCAGCCCAGGATACTCAACCATTTGAAACAGCCCTTTAGCCGCGATGTGCGGATCGTCCAACACTTCCTGAGGGGAGAGTATCGGGCCTGCCGGTAATCTTGCCTCTTCCATTTCGCTTAACACTTGGGCTGATGTGCGTTCAGCGCACCACTTGGCCAGTCTCTCGCTGATAAGCTCGCCATTGTCGCCGCGGGAAATGTCATCTTTAAAACGCGGGTCATCGAGCCAGTGTGCTTCGCCCATCAGGTCGGCCCAGCGCTTGAATAGGGGGCCGCCTACAGACTGCACCAGCACCCAGCCGTCTTTGGTTTTATAAGTATCCGCAGGCCCGGAAGTCTGGGAGCGGTTCAGCGTCGCCACACGGTTGCGCTGAATCGCATGTTGCTCGATAGCGGTGCCGTTCATCATGGTGAGTGCGGTATTGAACAGCGAGCCTTCTACCATCTGTCCGCGACCGGTCTTTTGCCGTTCGAATAGGGCCGCCATGGTGCCGAATGCTGAAAGACTGGCCGTACCGAAGTCGATATACGGAGGGTAGGCTTTTACCGGCTGATCCGGCGTGCCCGACATGTACATGGCTCCCGACATGGCCTGTCCTAGCCCATCGAAGCCGACGCGGTTCGCATAAGGGCCTCCACGGCCGAAGGCTGAGACAGTGGTAAGGATAATATCGGGTTTTTGGGCTCTGAGAGATTCATAGTCCAGCCCCATCGCCTCAAGTGTATCGGGAGGAAGGTTGGCGATAACCACATCCGCGGTCTTCACCAGCTTCTTGACGATTTCGCGCCCTTCGGGCTTCATCGGGTTGAGAGTCAGGCACTTCTTGTTTCGTGCCAGCTGCATGAAGAGGCCGCCATCGCCTTTATCGCTGATAGGCGAGAGGAATCGATCTTCGCTGCCATCGATCTTCTCGATGCGAATGACTTCGGCCCCCATATCCCCTAAGAGCGTGCCACAGTAGGGCCCTGCGATATAGCGGCCAAAATCCAGTACCCGAATCCCTTCTAAAACTTGAGTCATACTTGCTTCCATCTATGTAAGAATATTCTAATAACCTAGACGAAATTCTATCATAAGTCTCTAATATGTAGAGATTATCTACCTGTAGATAAATTTTACATCCGTGCTGTTTTTTGTGAGGTGGTTAACGTAATTCGATTATTTTGTTCTGCATAATGCCCATCAAATGAGATGCCAATCACATTGAGCGCAAAAAGGGCTCAAGAAATCAGCATAGCGGCTTTACCCGATTACACGCAGGAGAATTAACGTGATGACCTTGGCTGAAAATAAGAACGCACCGAAAGAAGCTCTAAATGAACTGACTTCTATACTAAAAAAGCCCTATCAAGATGCATGCAATGTCTGTAAGGGCGCCGGTAAGGTCACCGATAGCTGTGTCTGTCCCAAGTGCAAGGGCAGTGGGCAGAGGTTGCTCAAGCTTCTATAAAACCCGCTAAACTCAAGAATTCATAAGCCCGGGAGCTTTTAGCGAGTTCGCCGGGCTTCTTGTTTGCCCCCCAGTGCTGATTTACAATCCCAGCAGGGTCCGCTCTGCGGATATGCACACTGTTCTGTGGCAACAGCCCGAACAGTGAATCCACACGTAAACTACACAAAGGTCAGCTCATGATTTCAGCTCAACAGCTAAAGCTCGGTGCAGTAACTGCTCTCGCGACGGTTCTTCTGTATTGCTCCCCAATAAGTGCCGCCGAGTTTCCAGGCTATGAAGAGGCTCCAGAGCGACGCACCACGGGTATTGGCAAGTTCTATATGGGCCGTGAGATATCCTTCGTAATGGGCCATCAGGCTGCAGGTTGGCTGAATCGGCCTGGTCGAATACAGGAAGAAATGCCAGACGAAGTAGTGGCTAATATGGGTTTAGACCCAGATCATGTGGTTGCCGATATCGGTGCGGGCTCGGGTTATTTCTCTTTTAGGATCGCGAAACTGGTTCCCCAGGGTAAGGTGCTTGCCGTCGACATACAACCGGAAATGTTGGCACTGATTGAACAGCGCAAAGCGGCCGATGGCGTCAGCAACATCGAGGGCGTGCTAGGCAAGGTAGACGATCCGAACCTGCCAGCAAACTCCATCGATGCAGCGATCATGGTGGATGCCTATCATGAGTTCGATCACCCCTTCGAGATGATAGACGGTATTAATAACGCGCTTAGAGTCGGTGGTCGTATCTTCCTGCTCGAGTACCGTGGCGAGGACGATTCTGTACCGATTCGCCCCCTGCACAAGATGACCGAAGAGCAGGTAGTGAAAGAAATGGGTGTTTTCGGTCTGGAGTGGACAGATACGCTGGATTTTCTACCCTGGCAGCACATGATGATCTTTACCAAAGTGGAAGCTACAAACTAGCCTCGTTTTCTATCTAGCCAGTTTCTCAAGTTGCTCGTGGCATAGGCTGCGAGCGACTCTATCTCCTCACAGTCTATCGCGCTGACGGCGAAAAATCCGCCGTCAGCGAACAGCCTCCTGTCGCTGCATCCAAATCTCTCTTGAGAGTCATCTAGTTAATAGAAGAAATTATCTCCTGTGCGCAGTAACCATTTCTTCTTCTTTACGTCTAACTACTAAAGCAATAAATTAATTGGCCGTAATACTGATGCAGACTTCTGTCAGCACTGTTGCCATAGCCTAGCGAGACACTACTACCGCCACCCGATAGCAAGTGGAGGACACTAGAAATGACGAATCACAGATACACACAGATTATTGTGCCAATGGATAACTACGTAAAGAGCCTGACCCCAAGGGCGAAGGTATGGGTGAGTGTGCTCGAGTGCAGCCTCACTCTGGTGCTGCTTACCTCGCTGGTCTTCTATGTGGGTTAAATGTCCATTTTTTAAATGCGCTTGGAAAAAAAGACAGCGAGGCTGTTTTTTTTTGAACCAATTCTAGCGCTGAAAAGCTTGCCTAATCGTTAAAGCTTTTTCGATTCGCTTTGCTAACCCTGTATTCCAGTCAAATAATTAGAATGTTCCGCGTATCTTAATCGCGTATTTCTCGCCATTGTGGCTACATGAGTTCTCCGTCTCGCTTAGAGTTCCGGTGGCGATTGTGCCGGCTGCGTAGCGACTGCGAACACGGCAGCGACTACTCTCATGTGGGTTCGTTGATTCGAACCGAACTGTCATTCCTTCCCAGCCCTGGTACTCAAGGAAGAGTATTGAGAACGCACTAGAGTTGTAGGATTCGATTCTGTCGATGTCGTAGACTTTATTGTTGTCTCTGATGCTGTTGCGGTAGGTGAAGCCATAGTTGATATTGCGTTCAGGCATGTCATGGCGAAAGCCAATGTTGTAATTTCCGCGACCCTGTCGACTCAGTCGCCGATCTATACCAAGAAAGGAGTCGGTGACGTTGGAGCTTTCCAGGTCGACAGAGGAGGTCACCAATATGCCAGGCGCATTAAGACTGCTGAGGCGCAGGCTCGCATTGAGGCTAAGTCCATAACGTTCGCCATCACCGATATTGCCGTTCGCTGACTGAATGGTGGTTAACGTGGATACATCTACTCTATCGATAACGTCCTCCAGGTCGTGATAATAGAAGTTTGAGCTTACAACGCCATTGTCATCGTTGAATCGATATTCGAGGTTTAGGGCGTAGCGCCATGATTGCTCCTGTCGCAATTCCGGATTTCCGGCGACGGTGTTCTGATCGTCATCTCCCGAATTGATGTTTGCAGTGAAGTCATTGAAGCTTAATTGTGAAACATCTTTTTCAACCGTGGCGCGAAACTGCAGCGCAGGTGTAATGTCGAACCGGTAGTCGACCTTGGGCCGTATAAAATCGAAGTCTCTTTTCTTGCTGACATCGCCAGTCTGTGCGATCTCCGATGTCTCTGCGATTAGGGTGCTCTCAAGCGCCATGCGGCTATTGATCTGCCAGTTATGAATGAAAAACGATTCGTAGCGAAGTTCTTCAACGGTTGCGTTGGCATTGTTGACTGCGGGCAGGCCGCCAAACGCGTCGGACGGGGTTCCCAATCCAGACAATAAGCCTAGCTGCAAAGAAGAGTCGAGAATGGTCTGTGCGCGCTCCATGCCTACCTCGATGTTCTGACTACCGGCAAAGGCGAATGAATAGGAGCTGCGAATAATTCTTTCCTGATAACGATTAAAGTTAGCAATAAATAAATCTTTGGTGCGTGTAGAGCCTGCTATATCGAAACGGTTGCGTTCACTGGCGTCTTCTTTNCGGTTTACGATGAAGAGAGTCTTCCAGCGCGCATTGTTTGCAAACGTATGCTCGTAGTCACCGCCTATCTCCCAGAATTCGCCAGTATGGTCCGTGTTATCAAATTGCACAGTGTCAGTTCTTGGCATTGATCTAAGGTTGAAGATGGTTCTCTCGTCGAAAAAAGGAGCGTCCCTATCTTCAAACTGTGCATTGAAATGGGCGATGTCATCCGTGCTGAATTCATAGCCGAGGTTCATGCTGAAGACTAAGGGTTGTGAGTCTGTGGTGGTAACTCTGCTGACATTGTCATTCGGGGTGCCATCTCCTAGAATACTTCTTTCGAAGCCTTTGCGACGATCCCAGCGAGGTTCTGATTCTGCACTAAATAGGTAGTCCAGCGCGCCACGCTGACCGGTAAGTGATACCTTGCCGCCGGGTTTAAATTCGCCGTCGTGAAGTTGATCGGCGTTAATCTCATAGGCAATTGACGATCGTGACTCGGCTTGCAGCAATACGATATTGATGACCTGATTGCCTCCGCGTACATCTAGTTCGCCTGAAGTGCCACGAATAATCTCTATGTATTGAACCTGATTCGCCGGGATACGACTCAGTTGGCTGTTGCCCTCGTTCTCTTTGCCCGCGGTGCGACGCCCATTGATAAGAATTTGATCACCGCCCAGGCCCAGTCCACGACGTCCAGACCCGCCTGAGCTGCCGGGGCCACCATTCCCGTTGCCACCGCCGCCCCTGGCTACGCTGATGCCGGGGATGCGATCTAGCATGTCGTTAACCGAGAACGGCTCATATTGAGAGAAGAATTCGGCAGGGTAGGTAACTGTTGAGTCTGTGGTCGTTGGCTCTTGGGCAAGTGTGGCTAGGGGCAGAGAGAGCCCGCAAAGCAGGGTCGCAAGAAAAAATACAAGTGTCGTGGCTGTTTTGCAGCGCATCGGGTGCTCCGGAGTTGAAAGATTTGCGAACTTTGAGGTTCAAAATAGGCAGTAATGACCGCACTCAAAGTGTGCGTAAGTATGCACATTGTCGTCCCGCTTAAGAATTAGCTATAGGCACTTATTTGTGACATTTTGTAATGTGTATGACGCGAGCTTCTTTGCTCTTATTCCGCGAATTGAGGATAATGCGGGTCTGCTGCTAAGACAGGCTCTGGCAGGATAGGAGCCGTCCACACAAATTAAATTAGATTGAAATTCGTCTTTAGATAGACCAGAGGTTAAAAATGCAACGTGAATCCATGGAAGTCGATGTAGTTATTGTAGGTGGTGGACCGGCAGGCTTGTCCACGGCATGCCGGCTTCTACAAATGGCGAAGGAAGCGGAGTCCGAAATTTCGGTGTGTGTGCTGGAGAAGGGCTCGGAAGTTGGGGCGCATATTTTATCTGGAGCCGTATTCGAGCCTTCCGCGTTGAACGAATTATTTCCGGACTGGAAAGAAAAAGCGGCACCGTTGAATACCGCTGTCACGGGCGATGATGTGTATTATCTGCCCTCGGCGGAGAAGTCATTTCGGTTTCCGGGGCTATTTGTACCGCGACCAATGCACAACGATGGTAACTATATTATTTCTTTGGGCAATTTGTGCCGCTGGTTGGCTGAGCAGGCGATGGAGTTAGGCGCCGAGGTGTTTCCCGGCTTCGCTGCAGCAGAAATTCTTTACCACGAAGACGGCAGCGTCAAGGGCGTGGCTACCGGTGACATGGGCGTAGACGCCAAGGGCGAGCAGAAGCCTTCTTTTGAGCCTGGCTTCGAGTTTCATGCCAAGTACACGATTCTCGCCGAGGGCTGTCGCGGTCATTTGGGTAAGGAGTTGATCAGCAAATTTCAACTCGATAAAGACAGCGATCCGCAACATTACGGAATAGGTATTAAAGAAGTGTGGGAGATTCCGGAGGAACAGCACAAGGAAGGTCTGGTTGTGCACACGGCAGGCTACCCAATGATAGGCGATAGTTTTGCGGCAACCAGCGGTGGCTTTCTCTATCACCTGGAAGGCAATCAGGTTTCTCTGGGGCTCATCGTAGATCTCGCCTACAAGAATCCCCACATAAGTCCCTATGATGAATTCCAAAAGTTTAAGCATCATCCGGTCATTAAAAAGTACATAAAGGATGGCAAGAGAATTAGCTATGGCGCGCGCGCACTAATAAAGGGTGGTTTGAATTCTTTGCCGAAGATGACCTTTCCCGGTGGATTGCTCATCGGCTGTGATGCGGGCACGATGAATGCGGCGAAGATAAAGGGCAGTCATACGGCTATGAAATCCGGCATCATCGCCGCCGAGACATTATTTGCCGCGCTCAGTAGCGACTCTCCCGAGAAGGAGTTAGTAGACTATAGCGTACGCTTTGCAGATTCCGATCTGCATGATGAATTGCATAAGACGCGTAACTTTAGTTCGGGTTTTCACAAATTTGGTTTCTGGCTGGGCAGTGCGCTGACATTTATCGAACAGAATATCTTCTTTGGCAAATTCCCGCTGACCTTCCATGACAAATCCCAAGACCACGCGCAAATGAAGCCTGCAGCTGAGAGTCCGAAGATTTCCTATGAGAAGCCCGATGGCCAGATTAGTTTCGATAAGTTGTCGTCGGTATTTCTTTCGAACACCAACCACGCTGAAGACCAACCCTGTCATCTACAGTTGAAAGATCCTGCAATCCCTATCGATTACAATCTGCCGATGTTCGATGAACCGGCACAGCGTTACTGCCCAGCAGGTGTATACGAGGTTATTGAGAATGCAGACGGCAACAAGAAATTCCAGATCAATGGTCAGAATTGCGTCCACTGTAAGACTTGCGACATCAAGGATCCCTCACAGAATATACATTGGGTGGTGCCAGAAGGAAGCGGTGGCCCCAATTATCCTGCGATGTAGCAGGGTAGGGCTGAAATTGGCGTTAGTGCGCCAGTTTCGCTTTAAGGCCTGAGTGTCTCCGTGCTAGGGTAATATGATGGCAATAGGTTCCCAGTATGGTGCATTGACATGTTTCGTCAGCTATCAGTGATTCCTTCAAGTCTGCTACTTACCCTCGCTCTCGCGCTGTGGTCACTTCCTATGTCGAGCAGCGCTCAGGAGCAAGNTCTTCGAGATCGCTGGGTGGAAGTGCGCACCGCTAATTTTCAGGTATTTAGTCAGCGATCGATGCGGCAGACGGATCGATTCGCAACCGAGCTCGAAATTTGGCGCCAGGCTGCCGCTTTTACAATTTCTGGCGGGGATTTCCCCCAAGCAAATGTACCTAATCTGATCTTTCTGTTCGATGATGAGGCGACTCTGCAGGCATTTGCAGCCACTAATGATTCTGCATTTTTTGCGTCTACTCCCCGCGCTAACTATTTGGCACTGGCTTTCGATGAAGAAAGCTCAATCTCGTCAGGTTTTCATCACTATGTGCATTTTCTGGTAAGAAATTTCTCTGACTTACGCTTGCCCCGTTGGTATGAAGAGGGCCTCGCCGGTTATATTGCTCGAATGCAGGTAGATGGCGGTGGGGTGGAGTTTGACCGCTTTACTCGATCGGGCAATGAGGGTTTCGTCTCACTCTCCGAAAGCCTGTCGATGGAGCGCTTGCCTATATCTATGATAGTAGTTCAAAAGCCTCAGAGTATTCAGATAGTTGGGGGAGGTACGCGGCGCGTCTGGACGATAACCTGAACTATTCCGGTCTAGCTGAGAGTATGAGGGAGGTCGCGGCTTACGCCGGTTGGGCTGCCCTGTTTAGACGCCTGCAGGAAGACGAGGTAAGTTTTCTGCGAGGCCGCTACGATTTCATGAAGATAGACAAACTCGGTGAAAAAACACCTATGCGGTATTAATGACAATGACTAAGACCGTAACTAAGACAATGAGCTGCCTATCGGCCTTTCAAAAAGCTGTAGCAGTATGCGCAATCTCTGCAGCTCTTTTGGGGTGCGTCGGTATCGATATTGATACTCAGTTCACTCGAGACGAAGAGCTTCATGCGGCCATTATCGATCAGAGTGAAGATCGCTTCTTAGAGATCGATCCGCTTTATATATCCGATGAGGTAAAGCAGTACATCGATGCCTATATAGGCCCGAGAGATGGAACTGTAGCCCGTGTCGATAAATTGCAAGACCTGCTCTACGGGGAAGAGTTTCTTAATACTCAGTATTCCAGTGAGCAGACCCACACGGCGATGGAGGCTTTCTATGCGCGAGAAGGCAACTGCCTTTCCGTAATGAATCTGTATGTGGCAATGGCTCGCTATGCAGGGCTTGATGCAAATTTTCAGACCGTCGATGTGCAGCCAAGTTGGGATCGTCGTGGTGATCTGCTAGTGCTCAGTCAACACATCAACGCGAGTGGCCGTATCAGTGCTACACGAGATTACATCGTAGACTTTACCCCCGAAATATTGCTGCAGCAGCTAACATCGAAGATCGTTTCCGATCGCAGCGCGCGATCTCTGTATTTTAACAATCTGGGTGTTGAGGAGCTTATCGATGGCAATATTGAAGAGGCGCTCATCTATTTCAAGAATGCACTTTTCTTGAATGAAGAATCATCCATTGCCTGGAACAATATAGGTAGTACCTATACTCGCCTCGGTAATAAAAAACTCGCTGAATACAGTTATCAGTTAGCGTTTAGCTTGGACGATAGCAATGCGACTTCGATTAATAATCTTGCCAGATTCTATAGACGTGCTGGCGACTACGCCCTGGCTAGAGAATATGAGAAAGCCATTGAGCGGTTTAACGATAGAAACCCGTACTACCATTTCGCCCAGGGAAGTATCGCGTTTGGGAATGAAGATTTTGATTTGGCGCGCCAGTCTTTCCAAAGAGCAGTGCGACTGAAGCAAGAGGAGCCCGACTTCTATTTAGCCTTGACTGCTGTTTACACGCGACTAGGGGACGAAGTTGAGGCGCAGCGTTATTCCGATACGGCTGGAAGCATTCTGGCGATGTATGACAATATCTATCAGCCAAGCAATGAGAAAGTGAAGATAATCGATTCGACCACTATATTACGTAAGTCTAGCCCTGGTATCAGTATTTTTGCGCCAGGGAGTAGGACGAATAGAAGGCGCAGTAATTAACTGCGCACTAATTCTAGTTTAAATCGGCGTCCTGCCAGTAGCGAGTTCCCTTGACGGTTGCCTGCAAGGCGAGGCCATTCTGAGTTAGTTGGTACACAGTTATATTATCTACTATTGCCTCGCCACCAACTGCAGCGCCCAGGTCGCCGGCCTTAGCTGCAGCATCCGCCTGCCCCCCCAACTGATATACCCACATCCATGAAGCGCTCAAGAGCCTGGGCGTTGTGAAAGACGAAGACGGCTCGGAAGTCTTTTACACCAGCACCTATGCCGATGCCTACCTCGCCCATACGCATATAGGTGTCGGCGTTGTTTGCGTTTGATCGAACTACGCCGATGCCTCCGCCGAAGCTGGCAAGAATGAGATTAATATTTGTATTCGAAAAAACGGCATAGCCACTTGCATCGGCGATTTGTCCCCGGGTGTCTGGCTTGATGCTGTACAGTTCGGCCAGCACCTCCTGTCGCATTTCTTGTATAGCTTGTCTGCGAGAGTCGGGTGTGCCCCTGGTCATGCCTGAGGTCGTGCAGGCTGCCAGGATTGCTAACAATGCAGTTGCTGCGATTAGCTTGGATGCGATGATGCCTTTTTTAGTTTTCATACATGCTACTTCGATGTGGTTAACTGCATTGCGTTAATTGTTTTTAGCTAACTTCGCTAGTAAAGATATAACCTTCGACAAGCTTGTTCACAGCATCTATCTTAGTTTTGTCGGTGACATCGATGCGCAGAACCAGTCCTCGTTTCTTCTCTAAATCGCTGCTAACGTCTGCTACGATATCTTCTTTCGTCAGGAGTTCGCGTATAACTTGCTCGGAAATTTTCTGGCGAAGAGTAGGTCTAAATATTTTGCCTACGGCGGTGAGAGGCATAGCGTCGATAAATTCGATCCTCTTTGGAATCGCCGCGCGTTCTGACATGGTCTCGGCGCAATGATCGATAAGATCTTGCTCGCTTAATGAACTATTGGCGACCTTGACTACGTAGGCCATGGGCAGCTCGCCCGCATAAGGATCGGGCAGGCCAATAGCTATAGACGTCACCACTTTGGGGTGTGCATTCAAAGGCTCCTCGATCAATTCCGGGTCGATATTGTGGCCACTGCGAATGATAAGGTCTTTGGCGCGACCGGAGAGATAGAGGAAGCCTTGGGCATCCATATAGCCAATGTCGCCAGTATTGAACCAGCCATCCTCAATCCATGCGGAGGCATTGTCCAATTCGCTCTTATAGCCCTCGAAAACCTGAGGCCCCTTTACCAGAATAACCCCGCTTTCTCCTAACGGGCAGTATTTGGTGACGGTGGTTCCATCGACGTGCGCAATGCGAATTTGGGAATAGGGCACCCGCATGCCTACGCTGCCTGGTGGCTGGTAAAGGGGGGCGCGAGAAATCAGAGCGGTGGTTTCTGTCATGCCATAGCCATTACCCACAGCAACATTAAAATTCTTCTCGAAACTGTGTTCAAAAGGGAGTGACAAGGGGGCGGCGCCGGAATTGATGTTAGTGAGACTGCTGATATCGGCATCGCCTACCGGAATATCGGCGAGTGCCATCAGCACCGTGGGGACAGCAGAGAATTGCTTTACCTGGAAGCGCTCTACATGCTTCCAAAAATTCATCATGGCCCTCGGCGAGCGAAAGCCTGCAGGGGTCATTAGTACTATTCGATAGCCTACAGCGAACGCGGCGACGCCCTGAATGATGCAGCCATAGATATGAAACAACGGGAGGCCGCAGAGCACGGTGTGGCGTTCCATGTGCGCTGTATAGATCTGCATGAGCTGGCCTAGGAAGGCCATGTTGCCGTGGGTTAGCTGGGCAAGCTTGGGCCTTCCTGTGGTGCCTCCGGTATGGAAATAGGCAGCCTTCTGACCGGCTGAGAAGCTGCGCCCGCTATCCAGAGTGTCAGCTCTCATTGGCGCTATAGCCGTATCGAAATCCTGAACGCTGACCTGATCGTTGTCGTAGTCTTGGGATCCTGCCGTGCACAGGCCCGGAATGTTGACTTCGAGCAGGGCGGTTACGGATGCGCACTGGGCAATTGCCTCGCGTACCTTCTCGTTGATGTCGCTATGTTCTGACTGTGCCAGACAAATCACGACCTTCGCTTCGGCTGCGGAAATAATCTCGGCAATATGCTCGGCTTCAAGCATGGGGTTAATCGGGTTAGAGATGCCCGCCGCCTGTGCGCCCCAGATGGCAAAATGGGTCTGTGGCAGAATAGGCAGAATGATTGAAACCGCATCGTTCTCGCCTACGCCAAGCTCATGTAATAGATTCGCAGTGCGGGTCACCTGTTGACCTAACTCGGCGAAACTGACCGTTGTGGCGGGTTCGTCTGGAAAGCCCTGGAGGAGGAATTCCAGCGCGGCATCGTCACCGAAGCGAGAGGCGCTATCCTTGATTAGATTGTAACTGTCGGTATAGGGGAACTGCTCAGCCAGTGGAGTCTTCTCAAAAGCCTCTACGCTGGCGATCGTTTCCATGATGGGTTCAGCTGTGGGTATTTGTGACAGATCAATCAAGGGTAGTTCTCCAGATTCAAGCCGGTATTAGTGCTATTTAATGCCATATCTCGCTGTACCTTTTCGGCTTCAGGCAAGATTTCCTAGCGGGCATTTATAGCATGAATTGTAATCGGATGGGCGTGCAAAAACAGGGCTTAACTGCGGCGGGTATTAGAAAACTCTACCATTGCTATGAGCGCGTCGAGATACTCTGAGGGGGGTAGCGCCTGCAAGCATTCCAGTGCCTGCGCTGACTCTGATTCGGCAAGCTTTCTGGCGTAATCCAGCGCGCCACAGTCCTGTACTATAGTTATCACCTGACTTAATGTTTCGGGTTTAAGTTCTTCTTCAGCAAGAACTTTCTTTATCAGTTTGGCCTGCTCGTCGCTGCTATGCTCTATGGCATAGATCAGTGGTAGGGTTGGTTTTCCTTCCGCTAGATCATCGCCAATATTCTTGCCCAGAGACTCGCTGTCGCCGTCGTAATCCAACACATCGTCGATTAGCTGAAAGGCTGTTCCCATATGCATGCCGAAACGCTTAAGCGCTAATTCCTCATCCTCGGTAGCGCCTGCCAGAATCGCTCCGCACTGGGCTGCGGCCTGGAACAGGATAGCGGTCTTGTTCTGGATCACCTGCATGTAATTCTGCTGGGTGGGGTTTGGGTTGTTTTTGCTAATTAATTGCAGCACCTCGCCTTCGGCAATTCTGTTGGTGGTGTCGGCGATGATTTCCATGATCTTCATGTTGCCCAGGGTAACCAGTATCTGGAATGCTCTGGAGTAGATGAAGTCTCCTACCAGAACGCTGGAGGGGTTATTCCACTGAGCGTTCACTGTTGGCCGCCCGCGGCGCAGCGAAGACATATCGACGACATCATCGTGAAGAAGGGTCGCCGTATGGATAAATTCGATCACAGAGGCTAGCGAGATGTGCTGCTGGTTGTCGATCTTGCAGGTTTTTGCGGCGAGTAGAACCAGCAGGGGGCGTAGGCGCTTGCCGCCGGCCTCCACGATATAGTGACCGATACTTTCAACAAGTGGCACGTTCGAGTAAAGCTGGTCTACTATGAACTTGTCCACTGCTTCAAAGTCAGCGTCTACAACTGAACGAATCTGCTGGTACATAGGTGGTTTGCTACTTAAATTCCCCGCGTTTGGCGGTAGAGTGGCCTTATTTGGGTGAATATCCGTGAGCACGCATGCTAGGGAGCCAAATGCGCCCTGTCAAGCCGCTAAGCCGCCTCTAGGCAGCATTGCGCTGGAAGCGTGGCGGGAATTACGCACAGCGGCAAGATACGGGCGGTTGCCGATACTTGAGAGCCAAATCTGCTTGCTTCGAGTGGCTTGTTCCCGTAAAATGCCCGCCCCTATAGCAATGGGTACAGTTCCCATTCAAAAGGCGGTATCGGAGAGAATTATGTACGCGGTTATAAAGAGCGGTGGCAAGCAGCACAGAGTTGAAGAAGGCGAAGTTCTTCGGCTAGAGAAACTGGAAGCCGCCACTGGTGAAGAAGTAAGCTTCGACAATATTTTAATGGTCGGCGAAGGCGAGTCTGTGAAAATTGGTACGCCTTATGTTGAGGGCGGTCAGGTTACAGCTGAGGTCGTCAAGCAGGGTCGAGCTAATAAAGTTACGATCATCAAATTTAATCGACGTAAGCATTCGCGTAAAACACAAGGTCATCGCCAGTGGTTTACGGACGTAAAGATTACTGGAATTAAAGCGTAAGGTCGGGAGCTAGGTAATGGCACATAAGAAAGCAGGTGGTAGTACTAATAACGGTCGCGATTCAGTATCGAAGCGACTTGGCGTGAAGAAGTTTGGTGGTGAAGTTGCCGTAGCAGGAAATATCATCGTGCGTCAGCGCGGCACACGCTTTCACCCGGGTGAGAACGTAGGGTGTGGTAAAGACCACACCTTGTTCGCTAAGGCTGACGGTGTTGTGACTTTTAAAGTTAAAGGCCCTAACAACCGAAAGTTCGTGAGCATCGAAGTAGCCTAGCAAAGAAATTTGTTGCTAAAAAGCCTCGTCGTTCGACGGGGCTTTTTTGTTTTTAGAGAGGCAATGTTAAAGAGTTTGGCAGGCTAAATACTCTTCAATGAGTCGAGATCATTTCTCCAGAATTAGTAGTTCTAAGTGAACAACATGAAATTTGTAGACGAAGCAGAAATAGTGGTCGAGGCGGGTAACGGTGGAAACGGTTGTCTGAGTTTTCGCCGTGAGAAATATGTCGAGCGCGGCGGTCCTGACGGCGGCGACGGCGGCGACGGCGGCAGTGTTTTTATGCAAGCCGATGCCTCATTGAACACGCTGGTAGATTTCCGCTTTCAGCCTCGGTATCGAGCACAAGCGGGGCAGTCTGGCCAGGGCAGGAACTGCACAGGCAGAGGTGGCGACGACTTGTTGGTCAAGGTGCCGGTGGGAACTACGGTCATCGATGTGAATACCGAAGAGCTTATCGCAGACCTGAGAGTGGCAGATCAGCCAGTCATGGTAGCCAAGGGTGGTTTCCATGGTCTTGGAAATACGCGTTTCAAAACCAGTACAAACCGTGCACCACGAAAAATCTCGAAGGGGAGTGAGGGCGAGGTAAGAAAGCTTCAGCTACAGCTTCGCCTTGTGGCTGATGTGGGCCTGTTGGGTTTTCCCAATGCAGGCAAATCTACCCTCATTCGTTCCGTGTCAGCCGCTACACCGAAGGTGGCCGATTACCCATTCACTACCTTAGTGCCCAACCTGGGAGTTATTAGTCTCGGTATGGAGCGAAGCTTTGTCATGGCAGACATTCCTGGCTTGATCGAAGGAGCCTCCGAAGGTGCCGGACTAGGGTTTCGCTTCCTGAAGCATCTATCCCGGACGCGGCTATTACTGCATCTTGTCGATGCGCTGCCAGCCGATGGTAGTAACCCGGTGGACAATGCAGAACAAATCATCAGCGAGTTAGGAAAATTTAGCTCGACTCTTGTGCAGAAAGAACGCTGGCTGGTCATTAACAAGGTAGACCTGCTAGACGCAGAACTTCTGGAGCAACTGCGACAAGACCTGCGTGAGCGTCTCTCATGGGAAGGCGAGATCTATGAGATTTCGGCGTTAAATAGTGCCGGCTGCAAGGATCTATGCGAGGCGCTAATGACCTCCATCGAGTCCCACAGACAGAAGTTGATTGATGACGAAGACTATCAGGCGCAATTGTTAGAGAATGAAGCGGCCATGGCCTTCGAGATACGGCGAACCATAGAAGGCACTAAATCTGCGAAGCTGCAGGCCGAAGCAGATGAATTGTTTGATGACGATTGGGAAGAATGAGCGCGGTAGTCATGCGAGACAAGATAAAACAAGGGAAGCGTTGGGTAGTTAAAGTTGGTAGTTCCCTGGTTACCAACAATGGCCGTGGTTTGGATCGTGAGGCGATCGAAGACTGGGCCGAGCAACTCGTCGCCATGCAGAAGCTAGGCATCCAGGTGGTACTGGTGTCTTCAGGTGCAGTCGCCGAGGGTGTTGCTCGTCTGGAACTCAAGTCGCGACCCAAGCAGGTACAGCTGCAGCAGGCAGCGGCCGCAGTAGGGCAGATGGGGCTGATTCAGGCATACGAGAGCTCTTTCATGCGCCACGGCGTGCATGCGGCACAAATCCTGTTGAGCCATGACGATCTTTCCGATCGCACTCGCTATCTGAACGCGCGCAGTACCCTAACTACATTATTAGAGATGGGTGTAGTGCCAGTGGTGAATGAGAACGATACTGTTGCTACGGCCGAACTTTGCCTGGGAGATAACGATACCCTGGCTGCCCTAGTCGCGAATTTAATCAATGCCGACGTCATGTTAATCCTCACCGACCAGAATGGTCTGTTTAATGCGGATCCGCGCAATAATCCGCAAGCCGAGTTAGTCGGCAGCGCCTCCGCCATAGATAACAGCCTTAGCATGATGGCGGGCAAGGGCACTAGTCTGGGTAGAGGCGGTATGATGACCAAGATCTCCGCGGCCAGGCTTGCCTCACGCTCTGGCACCGATACGCTAATAGCTAATGGGCGTGAACAGAAAATTCTCTCCCGGCTGCTTGAGGGTGAAGAGATAGGCACGCTGTTGTATACCGACAGCGAACCGGTAACCGCCAAGAAACAATGGCTAGCGAGTCAGCGTAGCCTGAAGGGTAGTCTGGTCTTGGACGCGGGCGCGGTAAGAGTATTGCAAGAATCGGGTCGTAGCCTGCTCGCCGTAGGAGTGATGAGTGTAAAAGGGAAGTTCACTCGGGGTGAAGTCGTATCTTGTGTCGATGAACAGGGCTCTGAGGTCGCAAGAGGTCTGGTAAACTATGGCAGCGACGAGATAGAGAAAATCAGAGGGCGCAGCAGCGAAAATATTGATCAGTTGCTAGGCTATGCCGGTGAGGCTGAGATAGTCCATCGCGATAATCTCATCCTAAACGACTAGTGCTTATGCCCAGAGGCTAAGATAAAGAGCTAGCTCTGTTTTTTCAGGCATAAAAAAACCGGCACTCGCCGGTTTTTTTTGGCACTGAACTAGTCTATTTCAATGCCTTTACTGCTGTATTCAGTCGGCTCTTATGTCGCGAGGCCTTATTCTTGTGGATAATGCCTCTATCCGCCATTCGGTCGATGACTGGCACCGCAGCATTATAGGCTTCGATAGCCTTGGCGTGATCGCCGCCCTCGATGGCAGCATCTACTTTCTTGATGTGAGTGCGCACCATAGATCGAAAAGATGCATTGTGTCGACGACGTACTTCACTCTGTCTTGCGCGCTTGCGGGCTTGTGGAGAATTAGCCAATTGGAGCTCCTTATTGCACTAGACCTATTAATCTAGCTGGTTGTTTCGTTATATTCGATCGATTGAGGAGGATAACTTGTCCGCTTCTTCCCCGAATTCAGAGCGCGACACTATGCCGTTTTCACCGCTTGATGTCAATAGCGAAAAATTGGATGATATTTCTCTAAGCCCTTAACAATACTGAACTTATTGCTGATTGGCTCCGATAGCGTGATAATCGCGTTTCGCCATTCATCAAAGCAGCAGGCCATCTACTCAATGAGTGAATCTCACTCTTCCAGCGAACAGCAGCCAGAAAACAACACTAAGGGCGAGTCTAGCCTGCTAAGAGCGAGTGGTGTCACCGGTTCGATGACCATGGTCTCAAGGATTCTGGGTCTGGCGCGTGATGTAGTTATAGCGCGGGTATTCGGTGTGAGTGACGGTGCCGATGCTTTCTTTCTGGCAAATAAAATTCCGAATTTCATGCGCAGACTGTTTGCGGAAGGCGCGTTCAATCAGGCCTTCGTGCCGGTGCTGTCCGAATACAGGTCTACGAAGTCTGTGGCGGATGTTCAGGGGCTCATCAATGCCGTTGCTGGCAGTCTTGGCGGCTTCCTTTTCCTGCTCACTACGGTCGCTGTGGTTGCCGCGCCTCTGTTGGCCGTGCCTCTGGCCTATGGCTTTGTTGATGAGCCGGACAAGTTTGCTCTGTTTATTCAGATGTTGCGCATTACTTTTCCCTATCTTCTGCTGATCTCGATGACGGCTCTGTGTGGTTCTATCTTGAATAGCTACTCCAGATTTGCTGTGCCAGCGATAACACCGGCACTGCTCAATATTTCGCTTATAGGCAGCTCTTTCCTGCTGGTGCCCTATATGCGAGTACCGGAACTCGCCTTGGCTTGGGGCGTATTAATTGCCGGGGTGGCGCAGCTATTATTTCAACTGCCCTTTCTCGCTCGTATGCGTCTCATGCCTGTTCCTACATTTGGTAAGCATCACGAAGGGGTAGAGCGCATCAAGAAATTGATGGTGCCGGCCTTGTTTGGAGTTTCGGTCAGCCAGATCAATCTATTATTCGATACCTTCATTGCCTCGCTACTGATCTCCGGCAGTGTCTCCTGGCTTTATTTCTCAGACCGTTTGATGGAGCTACCCCTTGGCATATTCGGTATTGCGATTGCTATAGTGGTGCTGCCCAGTCTTTCCAGAAAACATGCGGAATCATCTTTACATGAATTTGCCGAGACTCTAGATTGGGCGTTCAGGCTTGTCGTGTTAATAGCGATACCGGCCGCTCTCGCGTTAGTAATTATTGCGGAGCCTTTATTAGTTACTCTGTTTCAAAATGACAACTTTAGCGAAACAGATGTGGTGAATTCTGCGGGCAGTCTTAAAGCCTATGCGCTCGGTCTGGTTGCCTTCATGGCAATCAAGATCTTCGCGCCAGGCTACTATGCCCGACAGAACACGAGCACCCCCGTGAAGATCGGCGTCGTGGCCATGGTAAGTAATATGGTGATGAATCTGGGTTTTTTTCTGATGGGGCTCGCTCATGTCGGCCTGGCATTGGCTACTAGCCTTGCGGCCTTCTTGAACGCGGGTTTGTTGATGGCGGGTCTATACCGCGATGGTGTCTTCAGATTTCAGGCCGGTTGGTTGGTGTTTCTTCTGCGTATTCTGTTGGCGAATGCCGCGATGGTGGTGTTCTTGATGAATTTTTCAGGAGATTGGCAGGAGTGGTTATCTTGGGGTATAGCAGACAAGATAGTTCGATTAGCCATCTTGGTTATCGGTGGAATATTTATCTATGTTGCCCTGCTGTTTGCGGCAGGGCTGCGCTGGCGTCATATCTATCGCTAGTCAATTGTCTGGTTTGATAGTTCAAGAAATGCGAGCCAGGGATGATCTTAGCTTATGAAAAGAGTTTACAGTACGGAAATTCTCGCAAATGCTTGGCATATTCGTAATGTGCTTGAGCAATACGATATCGAGTCGGTGATCCGCAACGAGAACCTCTTCTCAGTGGCGGGCGAGGTGCCGTTTATTGAATGCATGCCCGAGGTATGGGTAAAGCCACTGTATTACAGGCGTGCCAAACAGATTATTGCCGAGCTCGAAAGTTCATCACAGGCTCAGGGCCCGGACTGGAAGTGTTCGGAATGTGGTGAGTCCAATATGATCTCTTATTCAGTCTGTTGGAAGTGCCAAAGCAGCGACGAGAAGCCCATGCTAGATGAAGAGCCATGCTAAGAAAATTTATGCTACTCACGCTGTTATCTCTTCTGCCTGCCTCTGCGTTGGCAGAGTGTGTAGTGCTTCTGCATGGCCTGGGTAGAGTGTCGAATTCAATGTCGGAATTGGAGAGGAAGCTACGTCCAGCCGGCTATAGCGTGGCTAATATTTTATATCCTTCTCGCAGTTATCCCGTTGCTGTGTTGGCAGAAGATGCAATTGGTCGCGGGCTGGCTCAGTGCAGAGATATGCAGGGGGATAAGATTCACTTCATCACACATTCTCTGGGCGGCATACTTCTGCGTTACTATTTGCGCGAACACAGTATCGACGAGTTGGGCAGAGCCGTTATGCTTGGGCCGCCCAATCAGGGGAGCCAGATAGTCGATGGCTTGCTACCTGTTCCCGGCTTTGGTTTCATCGGTGGGCCGGCGGGTGCGGCGCTAGGAACTGGTGAGGGGGGTATCATAGCCAGTCTCGGCCCAGTCGATTTCGATCTCGGTGTGATTGCCGGCAGTACCAACATCAATCCCCTCAAATTTCTCTTCATTCAGGGGCCTAGTGATAGCATCGTCTCAATAGAAAGCACCAAGGTACAGGGAATGAATGCCCATAAAGTTTTACCCGTAACTCATACTTTCATGATGAGAAACAACGAAGTGATAGACGAGGCGATTCATTACTTGAAGACAGGGGGCTTCATCTCACAATCTTTGGAACAAAATCGCAATGAGTGACGAGATTAACTCTCCAGTCCTGCATCCTAACCAGCGATTTGTTGCGAATAAGCTGGGTGTAGAGACGGCCGAACACAAATTTATAGCCCAAACCATTAGCGCCATCGAAGACAGGTTAGGGGATGCTGCTGTGGAGAGTTCTCGCTGGTTTGCAATCAGTGTTTTGCGTCATTTAAAGAAGGCAAAATGGAATACGCTAAACGAAAGCGGCTTGGATGAGGCGAAGCAGAAAAGTCTGGCCGAAGGCTGTCTCGCGATTAAGGGCTTTGCTACATCGCTGCGCACGGTGACTAGAGACGATAGAAGCAAGTACAGAATCGTTGGCTTCGCCAATAGCAAGAATGTCGGCCGAGGTCTATTGGCAACCGGCACGAAGGCTTACAAGATTGCATGCAACGTATTGCTGGATTCAGGGCTGTTAGCGCAGCATGAAGAGAGAGCGAAGAGCGCTAAAGACCACGATGTGAATGCAAGTGAAACGAAAACAGCTTCCGCGAAAAGTAAACGGCCCGATTTAAGAGCAGTTGAAAAGACAGTGGTAGGTCCAGGTGCTAAACGCCAGGGCTATTCTAATGATGAGCCTATAGCAGTGGCAGAAAATGCCGCCGCGGTAGCGGATGCGAATCAAACCTTGTTCATGACTGAGGAAGAGTTTGCAGACTTGGATGCCGCCCTGAGTAAGAACGATGGGAAGATCGTACAACAGAACTGGGCAGATCAGCGAAACGTTGATCGCTGGAGTCGGATTCTTGGGGTGTTAGCCGGTGTTGGCTTTTTCGTGTTCGTTGCGCTTCTGTTTCTCTGAGTGTGCGCTGCCAGAGTTTAGGCGCGCGACATAAACTTACCCGTCACCGTATTTATTTTAATTATTTCTCCCGGTGACAAATATTCGGGGACTTGCACCTCAAGGCCTGTCGATAACACTGCGGTTTTACTTCTATTCGTTGCGGAGGATCCAGTTACGGCCGGTGGAGTATCGGTGATTTCAAGATTCACCGATTGCGGGAGCTCAATGCCCAGCAGATTGCCGTCCATGATCAGCGCTATGATGTCTTCCTGCTGTTCCACCAAAAAACCTATCTGACCCTCTAGCTGGTCAGCGTCGATAGCATACTGGGTGAAATCTTCCATATTCATGAAGTAGTAGGTGTCTCCATCAAGATAGGAGTACTGCACACCGACACGAACACAGTCGGCTTCCTTCAGAATGTCGTCGCCTTTGAATGAAGAGTCCAGCTTCTGATGGCTTTGCAGATTGTTGAATCGAACTTTGTAAAGCGTGGCGGCACCGCGGGAAGATGGGCTCTTGCTCTCTGTCTGCTTGACGATATGCGGTACGCCGTCTATGTCGACGATCATTCCTCTTTTAAGTTCACTGGCTTTTGGCACGCTTGGTAATTCCTGTTTTGTTGGCTCGATGCGTTTGGGTTCGCGACAGAAGTTACAGAATAGGCATGCTGCTGTAAACAGCGGGTGTTCCCGTCAGCTCCTGTGGAGGTGTCATTTTAGCTATGGGGCTTTGATTACGGCCTCTTTTACACCATAATCCGGAATCCGAGGAAAGATCTCAATAAAAACTACCGAAACAGCAGCAAGGTTGTGCAATGTCATATCGTACGAAAGATATCGAAAATCTACATATAATTGGTCATGAGGAGCTGCCGGCACCGGCGGCACTGAAGGCTGAGCTCGCTTTAGAGGGTCGAGCGCTAGAAACGGTGCAGACTGGTCATCGGGCAGTAAAGGGGATTCTCGATCATGAGGATGCTCGCCTTATCGTCGTCGTCGGGCCTTGTTCGATTCACAGTCCCGAAGAGGCGTTGGAGTATGCGCGGCGCCTGAAGACTCTGGCCGATGAACTGGCAGATGAGTTGCTGATCGTGATGCGAGTCTATTTCGAGAAACCTAGAACCTCTATAGGTTGGGAAGGCTTAATCTATGACCCCCATCTGGATGGCAGCCACAAGATCGACCACGGGCTGCGCATCGGTAGACGGCTGATGTTGGATATCGCGGAAATAGGATTGCCCATAGGCATAGAAGCGCTGGACCTCATTACGCCGCAATATTTACAAGACTTGGTAAGCTGGACCGCTATTGGAGCGCGAACAACCGAATCGCCTACGCACAGAAAACTGTCTAGCGGGATTTCTTCTGCCGTTGGCTTCAAGAATAATGTCGATGGTGGTCTTATGGTGGCAGTGAATGCTATTCGTTCGGCATCGGCTACTAATAGTTTTATAAGTGTTACGGATGAGGGCAAGGTGGCTTTATTTCGCGCCGAGGGCAACCCTCATTGTCATGTCATATTAAGAGGGGGCAAGTCGCCCAACTATGATGCGGCAAGCGTGGCTGATTGTGAAAAAGATCTGCAGAAGGCGGGGTTGGCTGAAAATATCATGATCGATTGCAGTCATGGAAATTCAAACAAAGATCATAATAATCAGAAGCTGGTTCTTGAGGAAGTTTCCGATCAAATTTGTGCTGGTAATAAATCGATTATCGGCGTGATGATTGAGAGTAATCTGGAAGAAGGCAATCAACCCATTCCCGACGACTTGGATGACCTTAAATACGGCGTCTCGATTACCGATGCCTGTATCGATTGGGCTACTACTGAGGTGGTGCTACGCGAATTTGCGGGCTCAATCTCTCAAGCGCTGAAGTCACGATTTGACTAATTGCCTAATGCCCAGCGCGGGCTGTACTTAGAACGCGCTGGGCACCGAGGCAGTATCGCTTGCGGCTAGACTTTCAAAACAGCGGCAAGACTGTTAGCAAGATACTCTAGGTTGGAATCGTTGATGCCCGCAACGTTGATGCGGCTAGAGTTCACTAAATAGATGCTGTAGTCATTAACAAGCGACTGTACCTGATCGACGTTCACTCCAAGGAAGGAAAACATGCCTTTCTCCCTTTCTATAAAACTAAAATCCCGATCGATACCAATCGATTGAATTTGTCTTACGAATTGCGCGCGTAATCCATTGATGCGGTCACGCATCTCTGTCAACTCTGTATCCCATTGGCTGCGTAGCGCGTCATCAGAGAGAATCAACTGCACGATAGCGGCGCCGTGATCAGGTGGCATGGAGTACATCGCTCTTGCGGCAGCTGCGATTTGGGTAGTGGCTACAGCAGCCGCTGCGGCACTATCACTAATCATAGTCATGGCCCCGGTGCGTTCGCGGTACAGTCCAAAATTTTTCGAGCAAGAACTCACGATTATCAGTTCTGGCAGCGACTCGGCCAAGAGGCGCGTGCCATATACATCTTCCTCGAGGCCGTCTCCCAAGCCCTGGTAGGCTAGGTCGATAAATACGGTGAAGCCCTGCTTCAGCGCAACATCGCGGACCTGTTGCCATTGCTCCGGGTTTAGATCGGCACCGCAGGGGTTGTGGCAGCAGCCGTGCAGCAAGACGACATCACCGCTGCCAATCTTGCTCAGGCATTCGATCATCTCATCGAACTTTACGCTGTGACTGTCATAGTCATAGTAAGGGTATTCTTCAATCTTGAGTCCGGCTGAGCCTAGCAGTGGGCTGTGATTTGCCCAGGTAGGGTTGCTGACCCACACGGTGGCATCGGAGTTTGCCGACTTGATGAATTCGGCGGCGAGTCGCAGGCCGCCACAACCACCCGGTGATTGCACGGTAATGCGTCGCTTGCCCAGACTGTCGTTGAGGGTTCTACCTAATAGCAGCTCTGCTACGATCGCGTTGTACTCGGCGGAGCCAGTCGGGCCCACGTAGCTTTTCGTGATCTGAGAATGCCATATCATGTCTTCGGCTTTCTTCACCGCCGTCATAACCGGTGTGTCGCCGTTTTCATTTTTATAGACGCCGATGCCCAGATCCATTTTCTTGGGGTTGTTGTCGGCGCGATAACTAGCCATGAGTCCTAGAATGGGATCTGCGGGTAGAGCCGGAAGTGATTGGAACATGATATTTACTCTATCTTCTCTGGTGGGCTTTGAGGGTGTTTTGCAGCAGTGAGGCGCGAGTCATTGGGCCTACGCCTCCGGTTACATAAGTAATATAGGAGCATTTGTCTTTTACGTTTTCGAAATCGACATCGCCGACATTTCTAAAGCCGGATTTTTTCGTGTCATCGGGCACGCGGGTCTGTCCCACGTCGATTACGACGGCCCCTTCCTTGACCATGTCGGCGGTAACAAATTCTGTCTTGCCTATGGCGACAATGAGAATATCAGCGCTCGCGCAGAGTGCGGCCAGATTTTTGGTGCGGCTATGTGCAATTGTTACTGTTGCATTGCCCGGGTTGGTATTACGCGACATTAGTACCGCCATAGGCGTGCCGACGATGTTGCTGCGGCCCAGGACTACACAGTGTTTGCCTTCGGTATCGATCTCGTATCGGCGCAACAATTCCATGATGCCATTGGGTGTCGCCGATATAAAAGTAGGGAGGCCGAGATTTAGGCGGCCAACGTTCTCCGGGCAGAAGCCATCGACGTCTTTTGCGGGATCAATAGCCAGAATGATCTTGTTCTCATCAATATGCTTAGGCAGCGGCAGTTGCACGATGAAGCCGTCGATGGCGTCATCTTTGTTCAGCTCATCAACCTTGGCTAGCAATTCCTGCTCAGTTATAGAGTCTTCCAGACGGATGGTGGTGGACTCGAATCCTACTTCTTCACAGTCCTTAACTTTAAAAGCGACATAATTTTGCGAGGCGCCGTCGTTACCGACTAGAACCGCTGCGAGATGAGGAGCCCGTTGACCATCCGCCTTTAATTGGGAGACAGTTTTAGCTATCTCTTGACGAATTTGCTCCGAGCAAGACTTGCCATCAAGTAGTTGCATTGTGATCTTTCCAGTGTGGTTAGAGAGCCCGTTATCTGGCCCGAATACTCAAGCGCGTTCTACTCAAATTGCGCTGGGAATTGCGTTGTCTGAAGTGACGCTATGATAAACGAGCGGCCAGATTAGCTCAAGCGTGGCGGGCCAGGATAGACAAGACTGTGGCTACCATTTGCCGGTATTTTCCATACTCTTCCAGGGCTCTTGAGGGGGCAGGGGATCGCCGCGCTGCAGAAGTTCAATAGAGATATTATCCGGGGATCGAACAAATGCCATATGGCCATCTCTAGGCGGTCGATTGACCGTGATCCCCGCGTCCATCAATTTCTGGCAGCAGTCATAGATGTTCTCTACCGCATACGCCAGATGCCCAAAATTGCGCCCCTCGCCATATTCTTCAGGATCCCAGTTATAAGTTAGCTCGATCTGGGCATCTTCATCGCCGGGGGCTGCGAGAAAAACCAGACTAAATCGGGCCTCCTCGAAATCGCGACGGCTTAGCAGCTTGAGCCCTAACTGCTCGCAGTAAAACTCTAGAGACTTATCGAGGTCGGTTACTCGAACCATGGTGTGAAGGTATTTCATATGGGTTGCTCGTTTTGTGATTTAGTCTTTGGTAGTGGCCTAGAACAGCACAACCGATCGAATGCTCTTGCCTTCATGCATTAGATCGAATGCCTTGTTAATGTCTTCGAGGGGCATGGTGTGAGTAATCAGTGGGTCTATCTGGACCTTGCCATTCATATACCAGTCTACAATTTTAGGTACGTCGCTTCTGCCGCGAGCTCCGCCGAATGCCGAGCCTTTCCATGCTCTACCGGTGACCAATTGAAACGGCCGTGTCGAAATTTCCTGTCCGGCGCCAGCCACTCCGATTATGTAGGATTCGCCCCAGCCCTTGTGACTGCACTCCAATGCCTGCCGCATGGTAGCGGTATTTCCTATACACTCAAAGGAATAGTCGACACCACCATCGGTCATATCGATTATCGCCTCGGTAACGTTATCGACGTTCCGCGGGTTAATGAAATCGGTCATGCCGAATTCGCGCCCAAGCTTTTCTCGGTCGGGATTGATGTCTACTCCTATGATTCGATCGGCGCCAACCATTTTGGCACCCTGGATCACATTCAGTCCGATACCTCCCAGTCCGAAAATGGCAACCGTGCTGCCGGGCTCCACCTTCGCGTCGAAAGCTACGGCACCCACTCCTGTAGTTACACCGCAGCCGATGTAGCACACCTTATCGAATGGCGCATCGGAGCGTATCTTGGCGACGGCGATCTCAGGCAGTACGGTGTAATTGGAAAATGTAGAGCAGCCCATGTAGTGCAAGAGGGGCTCGCCATCCAAAGAGAAGCGACTGCTGCCATCGGGCATTAGTCCCTGGCCCTGAGTGGCACGTATAGACTGGCAGAGATTTGTCTTGGGGTGCAGGCAAAAATTGCATTCTCGGCACTCGGGTGTATACAGAGGAATGACGGTATCCCCGACCTGCACTGAGGTGACACCGGGGCCCGTTTCAACAACTATTCCAGCACCTTCGTGTCCCAGTATCGCGGGGAACGCGCCTTCAGGGTCATCGCCGGAAAGGGTGAATGCGTCTGTGTGGCACACGCCGGTAGCCTTGATCTCGATTAGTACTTCACCGGCCTTGGGGCCTTCTAAATCGACTTCGACGATTTCAAGAGGCTTGCCCGCTTCGAATGCAACCGCAGCACGTGATTTCATGAAGAGCTTCCTTGTTGTAGATCAGTTAACAGCATTGTAAGAGCCTCGCACCTTAGCAGCAACTTATTGAGAATTCGACTAATCTGGCTCAGGCCGGGCTTTCCGCTAAGAACTGGAGCTTGCTGCTAGATGCGAGTATTATCGTGCGCTTAATTCAGGGGCTAGCGCTAAGCATGGTGAGGTTCGCTCTTCCAATAGGGAATGCTAGCTTCTTTGCTCGTCACAGTTCGACTACGAGGCTCTGCTTAACAAGCAGTAGCTCTGATGATGGTCGGGAAGTCACTGTGCACTCCCGCATTTAATTCATCCTTGCAGCATGCTGCGCAGGCAGTGCTCACGAGTTCGTTTTTGCTTATGGAAATCGCAATAGCAGCATTTGTAATATTCGTTGGCTCGTTCATTCAGAGCTCAATCGGATTCGGCCTGGCCATCGTTGCGGCGCCGGTGCTATTTTTCATCGACCCGCTGTATGTGCCTGCGCCGATTACTATATCGGCATTGACACTGTCTGTAGCGAACGCTTATAGCCACTGGCGATCGATATCGTTTCACGGATTGCGCTTCGCGATCCTGGGGCGAATACCAGGAACTATTTCTGGAGGCTTCCTGCTTCTGTGGATTAATCAGCAGGCGTTGGCGCTGTGGTTAGGGATATCGGTACTCGTTGCAGTAGGTCTCAGTATGAGCAATATTGTCTTCAAGGCGAATGGTAAATCGCTTTTCTGCGCAGGCTTTCTTTCTGGATTCATGGGCACTAGCTCGTCGATAGGGGGTCCGCCGATGGCTCTAGTGCTGCAGCATCAAGAGAATGATTTTATCAGGGCAAATTTAGCAGCTTTCTTCGTCGTGAGCTGTCTGATGTCTCTAGTCATGCTGTCGAGTATCGGGCGCTTCGGTATGGAGCATATTGTGATCTCCCTGCCCTTGATGCCGGCTACCCTTGCAGGGTACTGGTTAGCCATGCGCACCATGCACAAGATTTCCCATCGGAATCTACGCCGATTCTCTTTGGGGCTATGTGCTATAGCGGGGGTCGCAGCGACAGCGTCCTATTGGTTCTAGACCAAAACAGGATCAGTTGTGGTACGGGGATAATTATCGTTAAGCTTTGAGGTGGTAGCGCAAGACGGATAGCAGCCATAAAGGCTTCTATGTAGTATGAGTAGAGGCCTTCTTTATGCGTTACCCAGAGGCTGCTATAAGCAGCAGTGTTTGCTAGTATAAGTCTCAGAAAAAGAACAACAGCACAGTGCTAGGGTAGAATATATATGGCAGCTTGGCCTATCGAGATTAGCGAGAAATCCTTCAACGACGCCTGGCCCCTGGAAGGGAAGTCTTTCTGGCGCAGTGTTTTTGAGATGCACAAAGACAAGATGGAGATCAAGAATCCAAACATTGCCATCGGCAACCTCGAGAAAATATTTTCAGCGACGTTTAATCTGGCCAATAGCAAGGGCTTTCAGGCCATGAGTCTGCGCGATCTTAGTCGCGAGACCGGCATAAGTATGGGTGGCTTGTACGCCTATATTGGCAGCAAGAATGATCTGGCCTCGGTGATCGAAGGTGTCTTGAGGGATACCATCGAGCAGATCTCTGGAGGCTTGGCGGCCTACGACCTTGAACCCATAGAGAGTCTTAGAGCTATCGTCTACGGCGAGATTTACGCCATGGAGAAGTTAAGCCCCTGGTATTATTTCTGCTTTATGGAGTTGAAAGGTCTGCCTCGCGAGCAGCAACAGCAAACCCTTGAGTTAGAATTGCGCTTCGAAGGGATTCTAATGAATGCGATACAGGCCGGAGTTGAGGCAGGGCAATTTATCTGTGATCAGCCCGAGCTATTGGCTTCTCAGGTGACGGCACAGTTGCAGCAATGGCACCTAAAACAATGGAAGTTCAAGCTTCGAGACATTGGTACACAAGCCTATGCACAGTTTGTCTTTGAGAATCTTCTGAAGTGCCTGGAATATCAGGGCGAGTTAAATAAAATCGGTGCCGCTGAAGACGCGTCAAATGCAGCAGCAGAACACTCAGCTGTAGCCTAGCTGTTTTCGGCTCTCAGTCCTTGCTTTTGCGCATAAAAGGCGCGAATTTCTTTCATGTCCGCCTCCAAATCGCCGGTAGGATGGAAGAAGTCAGCAAACCCTCCCTCTTTCTGCTTTGCATCCACGTAACCCATTAGGATCGGCACTTCGGCGTTGTTCGCGATATGGTAAAAACCGGTCTTCCAGTGCGTTACCTTGCTTCTAGTCCCTTCAGGCGGAACCAGCACCACGAAGGTCTCGTTGTCTTTAAATTGCTTCACCACATCAAACACGACATTGTGCGACTTTGCCCTATTGATCGGGATGCCTCCCAGCCATTTCATTAGGCCAGAAAAAGGGAAGGGAAATAGGGTGTGCTTTCCCATCCAGTACAGCTGTAATCTTAATTCCAATACCACCAGTAGCATTAAGGGGAAATCCCAGTTGCTAGTGTGAGGTGCGCCAATCAATACATATTTTGGAACCGATACTTTGCTGCCCACAGCCTTCCAGCCAGTAAGCTGAAGAATTACTATTGCTAAGAAGCGCAGTATGGGGGTGACTATTGGAGTAGAAAAAATTGTGGTTCGCATTGTCTTCTGTTCCGGTTGGACGGCAGCGAGTATAACAGTGCTTGACGGGTGTAAGCTAGAGCCCGAATACGCTTAGGAAAAGGTGTATTCGGGCTGGGTTGAAAAGGTTATTCGTAATGAAAGGTAACGGTAAAATATTCCTTTCGTTTTGCCTTAACGCTTATGGAGTCGACGTAGCCTCTCGTGTTCAGAAATTGACTGGGTTCAAAAAGGCTCAAGTAGTACCTCTCCGACTAATCAATCGTTTGCTCGGATAAGTTATAACATCGTTTATATNGAAATCGCCACGATCAATGCCCGTAAAACTAATTCCGCTAAGAGCTCGGTTGGGATAGGGGTTGGTGACTAGGCGAGTGCGCCGCGAACTTCCTCCGCGAATTGGTTCGCTAGTTATGCTTTTACGGCTGTAGCTGTTGTCGTGTCCATTATCAAAGATTCGCGATGAATTTCGTGAATCATGGTTGTACCCTCTGTCGTGACGCGAACGGATGATTCTGTCTTCGGAAAAATCTCGCGCTGTGTCCAAAACCAGATAGCCTGTCGCGATGCCGATCAATAGATCCGAAGCGTCGAAATTCCTGTAACCATTGTCCGCATAGGCTGTACCCGACCCTATGATTAGGAATGCAGACAAGAAAAATAATGTGGTATGCAGTGTCTTCTTCATCGCAGCTCTCCTGTTGTTAGCCGTCATATTACGCTGTCTAGATGAACTGCAAATGAACGCTGCTGCAGATTTATTCGAGGGATGTTCGCGTGTGGAAATTTTTTAACTACTGTGTAAAGTCAGATTGGGGACAGGACTATTCCGAGTCATCGCCGAACAGGCGTTTTAATTCATCGAGTGCCTTGTCGGCCTCTGTTATCGGTGTTGCGCTCTCAAGCTTGTCTTCTTCCAGTTCTTCCCCAAACAGTTCGGCAAGACTGGCCTTGGCCGCCATTGCGGCGGCATCGTCTTTCTTGCTATAGGCCTTAGTATTTACTCTGAAAAAGTCGCAGAAGTTGGCTTTTTCCTTGTCTAGCACGAAGTCGGCTCTATCCTCGCTGCAGGCATCGGAGAGGCCAGGGGCATAACTCTTACAGCAGATACAGGCGTGAAGGTCGGCCTTACAGGTGCTGCATTCTTCGTAGCGAGAAAATGGCAGCAGCAAATTGCGCAGTGTTTTGCCGCATTTCCAGCATTGAATTGTGATGCTTCGGCTTCCCATGTCGTCAGGGGCCAGCTACCATTCTTGAAAGTGGGCTTGTATGTCGGGCTCGCACAATTGCTTGGTGCCGCCGTCTATCGTGCCTATGTAGAGAAAGCCAATGATTTTCTCATCGGCGCTCAATCCCAAGCCACCTTTGACGACTGCATTGTAGGCCAGAGAGCCTGTTCTCCACATAGCGCCCACGCCTTGTGCAAATGCCGCGAGTAACATGTTTTGAGTGGCTGCAGCTGCGGACAAATCCTGCTCGATCTGTGGCACCTTAGGGTGAGGCTTGTAGCAGGAAATACATACTACAATGAGCGGCGCCCGCATGGGCTTGCGGCGCAGCTTTTCCTGCGCGGTAGAGTTCAGGGATGCATCGTTAGCAAGGCCTGCATCGACAAATAGATCCCCCAGCCTTAATCGTGCGTCTCCTTTGATCAGCAGAAAGCGCCAGGGTCTGAGAACCGCGTGATCTGCCGCCCGAAAGGCTGCCTTATAGATGTTCTCGAGCATTTGCGGGGAGGGAAGAGGCTCGCTAAGTCTGGGGACCGAGCTTCTCGAATGTAGTGCTTCTAGTGCATCCATAGCATGTGTTTTTCCAAGTCAATAGATGGCCATTGGCGAGCCACTCAGGGCAACGATGGTCGGCTTACAGTTGAAGCATAAAGCAATCATAGATTGCTGGAAACCGCTGCAGGTTCAAATAGCCAGTAACCACATTTTCCTCAGGGTTATGTGTGGCCAGGTTCATGATAATTATTCAGGATACTGGTATACTTTCGCGCTATTCAGTCGATAGTAAATGGATGGGCTGTGTTAGTGTTGATGGCAGGCTTTGCCTAGTTTTTTCGACCAGGTTTTTAGGATTAGGCTTTGGTAGGCCTTGCAAAGAGAGTACTCAGGGTTTAGTTATGAATTCCAAGGCAGATGTTATTGCGGTCGGCAACGACCGGCCGGTATATCCTCAGGATAAATCAAGATGGTTCGGCAGTGTTAAAAAGAAGACGCTACGCCTGGCGTTCTCGTTTTATTCCCCCGACGGTAACGAAATTGCCATGCCCATTGCGAGCATGTCGGCTTATTTAAAGCGCGACTTCCCCCACGTTGAAGTATTGCTTGAGCCGGTTCTTATTTTGCGCGATGCGGAGAAATATTCGCCGGAAAACTATGCTCGCATGATCCAGGATCTGGATGCAGATGTGATCGCGTTCTCGATCATGAGCCCGCACTGGTATCCGATGGAGCCCTATTTCGCCGAGATTAAAAAATTGATGCCGGATATGCCTATCGTGATAGGTGGCTATCAGGCGATGTTGTCACAAGAGCAGACTATCGAGAATCCTGATATCGATTACATTTGCGTAGGCGATGGTGAGTACGCTATTGGCAATTTAGTGCAACATCTAATGGGCTTGAAACACGGCCCCGCCGATGGCATGTGGGAAAAATTGATAGACGGGTCTGTCTATGAAACCGAAGCACACCAGATTGGAGATTTAGCATCGCTACCGTTCCCCGATTACGATGTCTTTGAAAAGGAAGACGGTTTCAAAGATGTAAACTCGTCGATTTTTGGTCCGAAGGGAAAGTTAGTGTTACCGGTTATGACTGGTCGAGGTTGTCCTTATCGCTGCACCTACTGTTGTAACACTCCAATTCTTGAAGGCTGGAAAACCAAGAAGACCTTTCTAAGAAAGTACGATCCGCAGGATATGGTTGATGAGCTCATCCGCCTACGCGACAAGTATGGCGTAGGCTATTTCGAATTTTGGGATGAACTTTTTCTTTCGAACCTAAAATTCGTGCGCGCATTCTTCGAGCTCTATAAAGAGCAGATACGTCTTCCGTTCTCGATAAATTCACGTGTTGAGGTGATGAACGAAGAATTCTGTAAGACAGCCGCCGAGGCAGGTTGTCATACAATCTGGTTTGGCATCGAAAGTGGTGACGAGCAATTCAGAGCCAAGATGCTCGGTCGTAAGATGACCAACAAGCAAGTTATCGAAGCCGCTGCTAACTGCAAGAAGGCCGGCATTAACCGGCTTACCTTCAATATTGTCGGTGCGCCACGTGAGACCGCTGATAATATGCGCCAGACGCTGAAACTAAACCAGGAAATAGCACCAGAGCATTTCTTCTTCTTTCCCTACATACCACTGCGTGGGACTCCGCTTTACAATATCGCGAAAGAAGATGGCTTGCTGCTTACCGATAAGAGGGAGCTTCACTACCTTTCTGCGGCGAATGATCAGCAGTTCATTCTCAATATGAAAGAGTGTCCAAAGCTGCTAACGCAGGAAGATTACAACGAGATCTGCATGGAAATGCTTGCCTTTCAGCAGGCGAATAATCGATTGAGCTATGACGATGAGCCCGGCGACGCGACTGTTGAGGACAAGAGTTTCACCTTCGTTGAGGCTGCCAACACAGAGCAGAAGGAAGCCGATGTGGTAGTGCCTCCACCCGCTTCAAGCTCGTTATTGGATGGCGTAAAGAACCTATTTCGCAGTTAGGCCTTTAGGCTATATTCTCTGAAGAGTTGGCGAGCGTTTCATGCTCGCCTGAGAGTGCCTTGTTGACGGTTCGCAGAGATATTGCGGCCATCAGAAGATTGCCACAAGCTGCCCCCGCGAAGAATCCCACCAGACCAAATAGCTGACTGCCCACATAGGCCAGAGGTACATAGAACAGGAAGAATCTGGCGGCGCTTAAGTAGAGAGCCGACATAGGCCTGTGCAAAGCGTTAAGCGACGAATTGGAGAGTATGATTATGCCCTGCATGCCGTAACCCAGGGGCAAGATCCAGAGAAAGAGTTTGATGGTCGCGATTACTTCAGCGTCGTCGGAAAAGGTAGAGGCAATAAGGCCAGCTCCAAGTGCCAGAACCACATAGACTAGTAACTGCCAGCTAAGAATGAACTTAATGGCTAGCCTGTAAGCTTCCTCGACGCGATCTATTTTCCCCGCGCCATAGTTTTGACTGATAAGCGGGGGCAGAGAGGATGACATCGCCAATACAATAAGTGTGGCTATGGGCTCCAGTCGGGCCCCGACGCCGAAGGCGGCTACGGCGGTATCGCCAAAGCTTGCGGCAATGGCGGTCATGACACCAGCGGCAAGTGGGGTCATCATATTCGCACCGGCTGCGGGCACTCCAATGCGCAGCATCTCTCGCCCCGATGAAAGCATGACAGGCCTGCTCGGTAGAGAGCGACTGACAAGTTCCTTCTTGACGACAAGCAGATACATCAGATAGAAGTAACTGAACCCCCAGGCTGTTACTGTAGCCCATGCAGCTCCCTGGATGCCGAGTGCCGGCACCGGGCCAAGGCCGAAGATGAAGATTGGGTCTAGAACCGCATTGATAAAGCCGGCGCCAGCCATCAATATGCTCGGTGTCTTGGTATCGCCGCAGGCGCGCAGCACACTGTTGCCAGTCATGATGCAGACCACCATGATGCTGCCTGGAAACCAGACCACCATATATTCTCTGATCGCTGGCATAAGCGATTCGCTAGCACCCATCAGGAAGAAGATCTCCTCCATGAAGAACCAGCATAGGCCCACCACGATGGCAGCGAGCATTAAGGAGATATAGTTGATTACGGTAGAGGCTTCTTTGGCTTTCTCGTATTCAGACCTGCCTAGATACTTGCCAACGACAGCCGATGCGCCTATGCCAAGGCCTATGGCCAGACTCATGATGGTGAATGTGACAGGGAAGGTGAAACTAATGGCGGTGAGTGCTTCGGTGCCAAGGAAACTGATGAACAGGGTGTCTACCAGGCTGAATGTGAATAGCATGAGCATGCCGATTATCATCGGTGTCGTCATGCGAATTAGGGACTTTTCTATGGAGCCTTCTGACAGATTAAAACTGTGCTTATTACTAGTTGAAGACATATAAATGCGGTATCCAGTGGAAATTTTTAAACCGTCTCGCCCTATCTATTCATCAATATACCTTAGATTGCAAAACAATTTCCGACAGACACAGAAAATTGCAAACCTAGACTGCAAGCCGCTTTCTTATCTTGCTTAGCTGCTTGTATATCTTCGGATTGCCGAAGTGCAGTTCCTTGGCCTCGCTAAGGTTGGGATTGCCGCTCTCGCTAGCCAGCAGCCCGCCGGCCTCCTGCAGTATGAGTTTGGCCGCGGCTAGAGTGAGTCGATTCTCATTGGCTGCGCTGCCACCTTGTATCCGATCTGCCGCTATCTGTATCATATCTAGCGCGGTACAGCCGGAAATCCGCGGGCTTGCTCCCGCGCTCATAAATTCTGACTGCAGGGCGATGGCTACGTCTTGGGGTAGTCCGTCTGGATTGATGCTGAGAAGGCTTCCCTGAATCTCTGTTCGATTGCCCACGCGAATTCTATGTGAATTCAGGCGAGCACCGGCGCCGCGTGTCGCGATGAACTCTTCACGTAGAAGCGGGCAGAGAAATATCGCATGTTGCACTGTGCCTTCGATCTGGCAGGCCAGAGATACGCCGAATTGGGTATAGCCGGTGGCAAAGTTTCTATTGCCGACCAGTGGGTCGATAAGCCAAACGGTATTCTTATTCTCGCCCTCTCTAAGGCCGGAGGCGCGGGAATGGAAACTGTGCTCGGGATGGGCCTTCTCTAGGTGATAGATAATCGTTTTTTCGGCTTCAAGATCCATCGAGGTGAGAAAATTGTCTGGATCGTCGTTGATTATTTTAATTCTATCGAGGCGATCACTGCTATGTGCTATGGCCTCAGCTGCATCTCTTGCAGCCTGCAGTGCGATGTTTAACAAGGGGTGCATTACTGACTTCCTGACCGTGCCAAAAGGCCGTGGCCTGCTGGTTATTCTTGGGCTAGAACCGAGTAGATGCAGCCCATCTGATTTGGGCCTGCAGGAGAATTCTTGGTGAATTGCCCGTGTCCGCGAACTGCGCTACAGCTACCGAATTTTGGGGCTATGATAGCAAACAAAAGAAAGCAGAAGGAAACTATTCCAATGTCGGTCAATTCAAAGGGGATTTAGCAGCTGTTAGCCCGCGACTTCGCTCGTATCCTGCTATAATTCGCCGCTCTTTTGGTCGGAATAGTTGCGGTACAATGTTTGATTTCAGTCAGGTTTCAGTAGTTCTAGTTAATACCTCCCACCCAGGCAATATTGGCGCCACCGCTCGCGCCATGAAAAATATGGGCCTAAGTAAGCTAACCTTAGTTCAGCCGGAGGACTTTCCAAGCGGCGTAGCAGTTGGTCGCGCTGTGGGTGCCGTAGATATTCTCGATAATGCGAGGGTGGTTGCAAGTCTTCAGGAAGCGGTAGAGGATTGCGGGCTAATCATTGGTGCCAGCGCCCGTTCTCGAAATATTCCTTGGCCCATGGTTACTCCGGAGCAGTGTGCTCACAAGACAGTGACCGAGGCCGGTGTAAACAAGGTTGCGCTGGTATTTGGCCGTGAAGACTCTGGATTGAACAACGAGGAGCTGCAGCTGTGTCATTTTCATGTGCAGATTCCCGCAGACCCAAATTACAGTTCCCTGAACCTGTCTGCCGCGGTGATGGTTGTTTGTTATGAGGTGCGTAAAGCCGCATTGGCCCTCGCAGAACAAACCGTCGTGGCCGAAGATGAGTTTTGGGATCAGGAAAAAGCCAATGGTGAACAGATGGAGCATTTCTATGTGCACCTGGAACGGGTAATGACGGCAATCAAATTCCACGACCCGGAGAACCCAAGACAGCTTATGCCGAGAATGCGCCGTCTGTTTAGTCGCATCCGGATCGATGTTATGGAGATGAATATTCTTAGGGGAATCCTCAGTAACATCGAGTTTAGACTCGACAACGAGAAGAAGTTAGAGGTCGAACTACAAGAAAAAAACAAAGAGTAGAATAGGGGGGCGGTTCGGCAAGTCTAGATTCTAGATTAGTTAGCAGAACTGACTGGTCGGCGCATCAAGAAAATCAGAAAGCGACAGGTGTAGTTATTTACAGTGGCCAGACAGACTTTTTATTTCAGTGATGGACCCTATCTGCAGGCAATGCATGGCTTGCATTCGGCGGTGTCTGGCACTGAGGCCTTCGTAAAATTCATAGGACAGCCGCATACCGGTAAGAGCGGGGTCTGTGAAAAGCTGGCGCAGTTCATGCAGCATAAGGATTACCGCGTTATCTATTTCGATTACGCTATCGAATCGCCAGATATGCTGCGCAGCATGATAGCTAAAGAGCTAGATATACCAGATACATTTAATATCTTCCGGCATTTGGAAGATAGCCTTGCGAGTACACCTCAGAAACCCTTGGTCATCATATTCGATGATGCGCACCAGCTAAGCGATATAACCGTGATTGAAATTTACAAACTGGCCGGGGTGCAAGTTGAACATAGTCGGGTTATCAACATTGTCCTGTGTGGAGAACCAGATTTAGAGAAGCGTCTGAGCAGCAAGAAGGAATTCAGGCCGCTATTGCAGCATGTGTCTCATAACTTCTTACTCGAGCCAATGAATGCTGAAACCACATCTCATTTCCTGGCGGCTTTTCTCGAGAAGATGAACCTTCCGGGTTTGCAACTGGCGCCTGGAGCGAAGAGTCAACTCTATAAGTCGTGTAAGGGATTTCCAGGGCCGGCTTATTCACTATGCCAATTAATACTTTCGCTACGGCAACACGACCTGGACTTGCAGCCTGTAAGGAAAGAAGAGTTGCTCAAGGCTATTCGTAGTGTCGATGGGGATAAGCCTGTCCCGAGCAGTGAATCCAGAGAGAGCAATCGATGGCTGCTGCTCGGTCCAATCGTGGTGGTAATCGTCATTGCCTCTCTAGCCTTGCTTATGCGACAACTGAACCCTGACGGGGCTGAGAATGCTGCTGAGGGTACGGTTGGCAGCATGGAGAATTCGGCTGAAGAGCAGGGGTCTCCCACGCTATCATTGCAACAAGGAAGCGTGGCGCAATAGAAGAGAACGCGTTATTGGCAATGCCAGTCAGATAATTCTGACACTGTTTGGCTTCGTGATAGTGAGCGAAGACGAGGAGAGCATTGAGTTACACTTCTGACTCGCCTACCGTCCGCCAAGCTATCGTGACGATACGCGCAAAAAACTGATACTGAAAAAGCTGCCAGCCACGAATCAGAGTGCAGAAAAATTGCTTATCCTCGAAGAAATTAATCTGGAAGTTCGAGCCTGACTAACACGAGTTAGCGTCGGCGTGGCTGCTGTCTCTGCCGCTTATTGCTGGGCTTCGCTTTCGGGATCAGGAACTTGTCACCGTCGCCAATTAGGTCGGCCCTGCCCATTTCATGTAAGGCCTCCCTAAGCATCGGCCAATTCTTCTCGTCGTGGTAACGCAGGAAAGCTTTCTGTAGTCTACGCTGATCGATATCTTTGCAGATGCTGAGCTTCTCGCTCTTGTATCGAACTTTCTCCAAGGGGTTGCGTTCGGAGTAGTACATGGCGGTGGCGAGTGCCATCGGGGAGGGATAGAAAGTCTGTACCTGATCGGGTTTAAAATTTCTTTCCTTAAGCCACATGCTGAGATTTAGCATGTCCTCTGCATCACTCCCCGGATGGGCGGCTATGAAGTAAGGGATTAGATACTGTTCCTTGCCGGCCTTCTTCGAAAACTTATCGAACAGAATTTTGAATTCGTCATAGGCTGAGATACCCGGCTTCATCATCTTGGAAAGGGTCTTGTCTTCACTATGTTCCGGTGCGATCTTTAGATAGCCGCCTACATGATGGGTAACCAATTCTTCGACATACTCGGGGTCTTTCAGAGCAAGGTCATAGCGCAGTCCTGATGCAATCGCTACGCGTTTTACGCCAGGGATCGCTCTCGCTTTTCTATAGAGTTGGGTGGTAGGGCTATGATCGGTGTTCAGGTGTTTACAGATGTTGGGGTAGACACAAGAGAGCCTTTTACAGGTTTTCTGTATCTTCGGTGACTTGCAGTTCAGCTTATACATATTTGCTGTCGGCCCACCAAGATCTGAAATCGTGCCAGTGAAGCCAGGAACCTGGTCTCGAATCTTCTCGATCTCACGCAGTATCGAATCTTCCGATCGACTCTGAATGATGCGGCCCTCGTGTTCGGTAATAGAACAGAAGGTACAGCCGCCGAAACACCCGCGCATTATGTTTACGGATGTCTTGATCATGTCGTAGGCAGGGATTCGCGCATCACCATAGGATGGATGTGGCCGTCTCTGATAGGGCAGATCGAAAATCCAGTCCATCTCGTCGGTTTCCAATGGTATAGGAGGCGTGTTTACCCAGACTTCCTGTGAGCCATGTTTCTGTATCAGCGGTTTGGCATTGTAGGGGTTGGCTTCCTGATGCAGCACGCGGGATGCATGGGCATACAATGCCGGATCATTAGTTACCTTATTGAAAGAGGGTAGGCGAATATAAGCGGTCTGGGAGTCGAATTTCTCTTTACGCTGCAAGGGTAGAGGTATGATTCGAATCGCCTGCTTGCCCGTGTCGTCACTGCCATTGGAGCCATCGAGAGATTCGGTAGTAGATTTCGAGTCTGTTTTCTTATCGTGGAAATCATAGGGATTGGGGATGTCGTCAATCTTCGACGGCCAGTCGATACGGGTGGAATCTATCTCGGTCCAGTCTTGTGGCGCTTCAGCTCTAATTCGGGCAGTACCGCGCAGATATTCCATTTCGTCGGTAGTCCTGCCGGCGGCCAGTTGATGCGCGACCTCGACCAGGGCTCGCTCTGCGTTTCCATACAATAAGATATCCGCATTGGAGTCGATTAACACGGAGCGTCTCACGCTGTCGCTCCAGTAATCGTACTGCGCGATGCGCCGAAGACTTGCCTCGATGCCGCCAATGACTATCGGTGTGTCGTAGTAAGCCTCGCGGCAACGCTGGCTGTAGACAATGACGGATCTGTCAGGGCGTCTGCCCGCGTCACCGTTAGGAGTATAGGCATCATCGCTGCGCATACGCAGGTCGGCGGTGTAACGATTAATCAGTGAATCCATATTGCCGGCGGTAACGCCGAAGAATAGATTGGGCTTGCCAAGTACCTTGAATGGGTCGGCACTATCCCACGCAGGCTGAGAAATTATGCCGACTCTAAATCCTTGTGCCTCTAGCAACCTTCCTATTACCGCCATGCCAAAGCTCGGGTGATCTACATAGGCATCACCGGTTACGATGATTATGTCGCAGCTATCCCAGCCCAATTGATCCATTTCTTCCCTGGACATAGGTAGATAGGGTGCTGTATCGAAGCACTCCGCCCAATATTTCGGATAGGAAAAAAGCTTTCGCGGTGAGTGTGATAGATCGCTGCGTTGAGAGTTCTTGTTGGATTTTTTTGACATACTTCTAGTGACTCGGATTTGGTAAATGCAATATTGATGGGCGAGAAGATCTCAGTCTAGCACTTAGAAAAACTGGTCCAGGGGAAGTTGGTCTCCATTTACCATTAGCATGCTGTCCTGCAGACTGGCTTCGATTGTTACTCTGCCGTTTGAGATTGTTAGATAACCCTGTTGAACATAGGGGTCAATCAGTCCGGCTATCGGGCTGCGCAGAATCGATTCCAGATCAAGGGATATCTCGAGTGTTATATCGAATGCCGCTATCGCTGCATTTGTATCGACCTCTGAAAGACTGGCCAGTGTTTCCAGTCCTGTCCACTCGATGCGCAGGTCCGCAGTGTGATCACCATCGAAGGCGTTAGCTGCTATAAAATTGTTTATCTCCAATGGGTTCTGCAGCACGATGAGCAGCAGTTCTTGCCCCAGAAATAGCAGCTCCTCGGAATAGACTTCGGGGTCTGCATTGAATTCGGTCTGTAGTTCGTTAAGCAGGCGGTAGTAGTCGCGCAGTAGTTTATTCTTTAGCTGTTTGATTTCGCTGCGCCAACTGAGTGAGCGAACAGGTATGCTACCTTCGATGTTTGCAATGCTTAAGGTCTGATAGATTTCACTGCTCTGGGGATCAGCAGGTGAGCCATTCAGCCCGTAGTCGACAACGATGTCTGATATTGAAAACGAAATAGGTGCTGTGCTGCTGAGTGATGGGATAGAGAGAGTGGCGCTGCTATTGGCGAGCATGTCGTTCAGTTGAGAGGTTATGCTGGTGATGGCCAGCCCGGCAACAACGACATTGGAGTTGGCTGCATTCTCGGTAACTGCCAGTTCTCCCATGTTCACGACGAAGCGGGCCGACTGGTCAGAATCCACATGGATGCTAGCGTTCAGTCCATCAAAATTCATTTCTCCCTGGGTGCCGCTATAGTTAATCTCGCTGATATTCATGTCGAGCTGAACGGATTGATCGAAACGCACCAGAAGGTCGGCCATTATATCAGGCAAGGGGAACGAGAGCTCGGCGAGAGCTATATCGAATAGATCGTTGCGAATACCGGGTTTGATATTGGCATAGGCAAGTCCTACCCCAAGCCCATTCTGGGTTTGTAATAGTGGTCCGTGATCGATATCGAAGTCCATCACCAGCGCGATAGCATCTGTGCCTATGGGTGTGAAGATTAACTCTATGCTGGCAGAGCTTCGAAACCAGCCGCTGCTAATGTCATTGCGACGAATCTCTAGCTGACTCTCGGCTTCTGGCGGAATGAGCTCTATGAGCCTGTCTATCGTTGCTTGCTCTATCCCCGCGCCTATAACTCTTGGCGCCACGGCGAGCAGCAGCGCGATCAATGCGACGGTGCAGACTAAAACTTTGCTTGAGAGTGATTTCATAGCTGCCTGAGTTGTTTACGCTGACTTAAAGCCGCCTGGCGAGAAGCGGCTAACTATAGCAGAAATAGCCGTGAAATTTTCGCGTTTACGCGCCGATTGCGGTGATTTTGTAGGCACAGCGCCTCGCGCCAGCTAACAGATGGTCGGTGCGTGTTACGATGGCCTTGTCTTCAAAGAGTCGCTGAAATAGATCGAGCTCAGTCTCGCAAAATTGTTGGCAGCTAGTGGCAGCAGTGCAGATAGGGCAGTGATTCTCAATAAGCATAAAACCATCGGGTAATAGCCGCACTTCAGCCATATAGCCTTCGTCGCTACGCAATTGTGCGAGTTTCTCGATCTGTAGTTGAAGCTCGGGTGCGATGGTGCCTAGTTGCTCCCGGTACTGCGCCTCTATTTTGTCGCTGCGCTGCGCAATGAGTTGGTTCAGGCTCTGCTCGCCAAGGGTGGAGCGTATGACATCGATAATCTCGATGGTGGTTTGAGAGTGCGTATCGGGGAAGCGGCCATGACCGGCAGCGCTCAGTTTCCATAGATGGACAGGGCGTCCCCGAGTTTGTCGTTCTTCCTGCGTCTGACCCACAAGACCCTTAGATTCCAGCTCGGCGAGATGCTGGCGCACTCCCATCGTAGTCATATCTAATTGTTTTGAAAGGATTTTAACAGATTGCGGCCCCCGCGTTTTAAGGCGCTGCATGATGCGATCCTGGCTCTTTGGCAGTTCCATGGTCTTGGCTCGCTACTAGTTTGGCTGCGTATTATCCCTTTTAGTCGGCATTTTAAATAAAGTTTTTACTTTCGTTAAAAACTTTATTCTATTTTTAGTAATAGTAAAGTATATAATTTAGTATATTGAGACTAGCTAGGGAAATAAAGATTTAGTAATGTAAATACTTGAATATGTGCAGTTGAATCTGAACGGTTTGAGGCCTACGGTGCGGTTTCTGCGGGCTGCTAAGGCTGAAATTCGGCTCAGGGGGGTACAGTTTATGAAGAATCTTCGTCTTATAGGCCGGGTGGTCGGAGGCATCAATGCGCTAGTAGTTTGTCTCAATATCGCCGGTTTCAAGCTGTGCGATAGTGCGTTTTAAATGAGATTCCGCATCGCAAACGAATCTCCTGCAGGAAGGCACTGGACTGGACTGGGAATTCATCGAACGCCTTAAACAAGAGTCCGAGCTGCGTAACGACAATTCACTATGAGTTTGCGATTACGGGGTTGTAAGAAGACTGGTGCGGTAGCTACCTAGATGTTCAGTCTCATCTGGATATGGGGTATTCCATCCTCATCGTAGGGCTCCGATTGCGTCTCGAACCCAAGTTCGGTATAGAACTTCTGTAAATACTGTTGTGCCGATATAGTAATTGCCGTCTCTGGCCAATGCTCTCTACTAAAAGCGAGGGATTGCAGCATCAAGGTTTTTCCAAGCCCACCGCCGCGAGCCGACTTCCGAGTAACTACTCGGCCTACCGAGGCACCTTCGTACTTAACTCCCGGCGCAAGTAATCGCGTATAACATACGAGCTGCGACGCGCCTTCCTCTTCCGCGGCAGCCAGGTGTCCCATAATATGCAAGGCGGCCTGATCGAAACCATCCACATCCTGATAGACACAGTCCTGCTCGACTACAAAGATCTCAGCACGAAGCTGCAGAATTGCGTACAGGTCATGCGTGCTCAACTCATCGAAACGCTTACAGCTCCAAACTACAGTATTCTCCATCGCTTCAAACCACTACCCGCTATTTTCAGTCAACGCCTATTCTAGCCCAAGTAGGGTAAAGATGTGCTTGGCAGCGAGGATACAAAAACATATTAACCCGATGCTATACTGCGACCCCACAAGCCCCGGTGGCACAGCTGGATAGCGCGGCCCCCTCCTAAGGGGCAGGTCACAGGTTCGACTCCTGTCCGGGGCACCAATTTAGAGTAAACTTCCAGCACTTTGCGTAGCAAAAACGCTATAAATATCGGCATAAAACGCTATAATTCGGTGTAGTTGTGTAACGTTGCGTCCCGCCATAAGCACATTGTTTTTGGTGGGACAGTTGGTGGGACTGATGCCGAAACAAGTAAAACCGCTCACTGAACTTGCAGTAAAAAACCTGAAACCCAAGCAAAAGCCAGACGGCACACTTGCTAAGAACATGGTGCTAGTCGGTGGCTGCCCAAATCTATATTGCTGCGTCAAACCAAGCGGCTCAAAGTCGTGGCTGCTACGCCCGCTCATTGGCACGCGGA
>JGI20151J14362_10000183_pt1 | contig 45790 bp, 42 predicted proteins | sample COG_01_FD_14362 | JGI IMG/M metagenome (IMG submission 14362)
TCAGCTATACTTCCGCGGCTTGCCTTGTGTGCTAGGGGAGGAGCAAAATATATGCCATTACTGGCATCGCTGCAAAGCCCTATTTTACTAGGCTAGCGAGTTGCGGCTCAAATAGATCGCACCACAACTGTGCATAAAAAAATATAATGCACAGATATGGTGCAAAAGTATGTTATTCCTTGATTGTTACGCCCTCAAGCTACCGTTGTTGTTGCGCGCTGCACTATTTGGGCAACAAATAAAGCCTTCAAAAGAGTTGATAAAGACAAGATGCTATTCCTCATCAAGCTTTTTCCCGAAATTACGATCAAGAGCCGCCCCGTGCGCAGGCGATTTATTCGTCAGCTGCGTAAAAACATAAGAGCTGTGATCGTTGAACTCGACCCCGGGATTACGGTTGCTGGGGAGTGGGACAATCTAGAGGTCGAAACCTCGACCGATGATGCCCAACTAGTGGCGCAAATCAGTGAACGGCTAGCCTGTACGCCGGGAATCGCGAAGTTTCTGGAAGTGGATAAGCATCCTCTTGGAGATCTGGATTTCATATTGGATCTGGCGCTGCAGTACTACCGCGGGAAATTACAGGGTAAGACATTCGCCGTGCGCTGTAAGCGCACGGGCAAGCAAACTTTCCAGTCTACCGATGTCGAGCGCTATGTAGGCGCAGGCCTCAACAATCAGACCGAGGCCGCCGGGGTGAGACTAAAAAACCCGGATGTCACCGTTCTGATAGCGGTACGGCACGATTCGGTATTCATGGTGAGGGATCAGAAGAACGGCATGGGTGGCTTTCCCCTGGGTTGCCAGGATTCGGTGCTATCTCTTATATCTGGAGGTTTCGATTCTTCGGTTTCCAGCTATCTGTGCATCAAGCGTGGTTTGCAGACCCATTACTGCTTCTTCAACCTTGGCGGCAGGGCACACGAATTAGCGGTCAAAGAGGTGGCTCTCTTTCTGTGGATGAAATATCACGCCTCCCATAGAGTGAAATTCATCTCCGTACCCTTCGAGGGTGTGGTCGAGGAGGTCCTGAACAATGTGGATAATGCGCACATGGGTGTTGTCCTGAAGCGCATTATGTTGCGCGCCGCCGAGAAGTTGGCGCAAGGCCTTCATATCGAAGCGCTAGTAACCGGAGAGAGTGTGGCGCAGGTGTCCAGCCAGACCCTGGCGAATCTTTCTGTTATCGATAGGGTGACTGACTGCCTGGTGCTGCGGCCGCTGGCAACCTCTGACAAGCAGGAGATTATCGACATCGCCCGTGCGATTGGCACCGAGGAGTTTTCCAAGGATATTCCCGAATATTGTGCGGTTATCTCGAATAAGCCAACCACCCGTGCCAAGCTGGAGCGGGTCGAGTGGGAGGAGAGTAAATTCGATATGGCGGTGCTGGATACGGCGCTGGAAAATGCAAGACATCAGCTTATCAGCGAGCTAGTGGATGACCTTGGCGCAGAAGCTGCTCAGGTAAAGATCGTATCGACGCTAGATAGCGACAGCACCGTAATCGATATTCGTCACCCCGACGAAGTCGATATTAGGCCGTTTCCTCTGACTGGGGAGGCCCTGAAGGCCGAATTCCTGAACATCCCGTTCTACAAGCTTAGAAGCAGCTTTACCGACCTGAATAAAGACAAGCGTTATCTGCTGTATTGTGGCAAGGGTATGATGAGCCGCCTCCATGCCGCTAATCTGGTCGATGAGGGCTTTGGCAATGTCGCGGTACTTGAACTGAAAAGCGCCTCAAAGCAGTAGAATTGGCAGTAATAGGCCTGTTCTAAAATCAAATAAATCCCCGAGATTACTAATCTTTCCCTGCTGCCTCGTGTATACTCGCCGCCTTTTGTGCAGCTGCTCGCCAAGGTGAGATTCGTGCTGCATCTCTCGTCTTTCTTAAGGGCTACGGGCTTCGGGTGACGGGTAAAATTTATTTAGTAAAACATTGGCGGAACTACTGTGATTGAGAAGATTCGAAATATTGCGATTATCGCGCACGTTGACCATGGCAAGACGACTCTGGTCGACAAGTTGCTGCATCAATCGGGGACCCTCGAGTCTCGCGGCCAGAGTGTCGAACGTGTCATGGATTCCAATGATCAGGAGCGTGAGCGCGGCATCACGATTCTTGCCAAGAATACGGCGATTAACTGGAATGGTTACCACATCAATATCGTGGATACTCCGGGGCACGCCGACTTTGGTGGCGAGGTCGAGCGGGTGCTATCTATGGTCGACAGCGTACTCCTTCTAGTCGATGCAGTTGACGGGCCGATGCCACAGACTCGCTTTGTAACACAGAAGGCTTTCGCCCAGGGCCTTAACCCAATCGTAGTTATCAACAAGATAGACCGTGACGGCGCCAGACCCGACTGGGTAGTCAACGAAGTGTTCGATCTCTTCGACAAGTTGGGTGCAACAGATGAGCAGTTAGATTTTCCTATAATCTATGCGTCGGCCCTGGACGGAATTGCGGGCCACGAGATGGATCAGATGGCAACGGACATGGAGCCGCTGTTTGAGACAGTCATCGAGAAAGTACCGCCACCTGATGTGGTTATTGACGCACCATTCAAGATGCAGATTAGTGCCCTGGACTACAACAGCTATGTAGGCGTGATTGGTGTTGGCAGGGTGACAGCTGGCAAGGCGCACACCAACCAACAGGTAATCATCATCGATCGCGAAGGAAATTCTCGTAAGGGAAAGATTCTCCAGGTTAAGAGTCATCTGGGTCTGGAGCGTATCGATGTGGCCGAGGCGCAGGCCGGAGAGATTGTTTGTATTTCCGGCATCGATAAGCTGAATATTTCTGACACACTATGCGATCCAGATCATCCCGATCCGATGCCGCCACTGTCTGTGGATGAGCCGACAATCAGCATGACGTTTCAAGTGAACGACTCACCATTTGCCGGGCGCGAGGGAAAATACATCACCACGCGTCAGATCAGGGATCGCCTCGAGAGAGAGTTACTCTATAACGTAGCGCTGCGCGTAGAGCAGGGTGAGACGCCGGATAAGTACAAGGTCTCGGGTCGTGGAGAATTGCATCTTTCAGTGTTGATCGAAAGCATGCGTCGCGAAGGGTTTGAGCTAGCGGTGTCCAGACCAGAAGTTATTCTTCATGAAGAAGACGGCGTATTAAAAGAGCCTGTCGAGTCACTGGTCATTGATTGTGATGATCAACATCAGGGCTCGGTAATGGAAGAGCTGGGTCACAGACGTGCGGACCTGCAAGACATGCTTCCGGACGGCAAGGGCCGAGTGCGCCTGCAGTTTTTGATTCCTACCCGTGGATTGATTGGCTTTCGCTCTATGTTCCTAAGTATGACTTCGGGCTCTGGCTTGATGACTCATGTATTCGATCATTACGGCGACTACAAAGACATGGAACTGGCTGCACGCTCCAGAGGAGTCTTGGTGTCCATGGTGAAGGGTAAGGTGCTTGGCTTCTCGCTATTCAACCTGCAGGAGCGTGGCAAACTATTCGTGGGACCGAACGTAGAAACCTACGAAGGCATGATTATTGGCTTGCACAGTCGCGAGAATGATCTGGCAGTTAACCCAATTAAAGGCAAGCAGCTGACCAATGTTCGTGCCTCGGGAACCGATGAAAACATTGTTCTAACCCCGCCAACTACACACACGCTAGAGCAGGCCATGGAGTTCATTGCCGATGACGAGCTCGTCGAGGTAACTCCAGAGAATATCCGACTGCGCAAGAAATTGCTTACTGAAAATGAGCGCAAGCGACATAGCCGCGGATCTGCCGCCAGAGGCTAGCGTAGCGAGGCTGGCTGGCCTAACATAGGGTTTTGCACCCTCAGCGAAGAGGGTGCTGTAATCATCTAGTTAGCTTTAGGTTATCGCCATGCAGATACTCTATCCCGAACTCAAGCCCTATCAGCGCCACCAGCTTAAAGTCTCCGATCAGCATGAGCTGTATGTCGATGAGGCTGGGAATGTCGACGGCATCCCCGTCTTGTTTGTGCACGGGGGCCCGGGCGGTGCCTGCGATGCAAGTTCCCGCCGCTTCTATGACCCAGCTGTCTATCGCATTATCACCTTCGATCAGCGCGGCTGTGGCCGCTCCACGCCCCATGGCGAACTCGGCAATAACACAACTCAAGATCTAATCGCCGACATGGAGAAAATACGCGAGTTTCTTCAGGTAGAAAAATGGGTGCTGTTTGGTGGTTCCTGGGGTTCAACATTGAGTCTGCTGTACGCACAGTTCCACCCTTCGCGAGTACTCGCCCTCATCCTGCGCGGGATCTTCTTGTGCAGGCAGTGCGATATTGACTGGCTTTATAAGGATGGTGCGCGGAGAATCTTCCCTGACTATTGGGAAGAGTTCGAGAGTCATATTCCCGAATCAGAACGCGGCGACCTACTGCAGGCTTATCATGACAGGCTGACCGGTGATGATGAACTCGCACGGATGGCGGCTGCGAAGCACTGGTCGGCATGGGAGGGTAATTGTTCTAAGTTACGACCCAGTCGCGAGGCGCTAGCTAGCTTTACAAAACCCCACAATGCTCTAGCCCTATCTCGTATCGAGATTCACTATTTCATGAACAAGGGTTTTATTGACGAGAATCTCATTCTAGAAAATCTGCAGCTGATTGCTGACATACCGGGTCGAATTGTCCACGGCCGTTATGATATGGTCTGCCCCCTCGACAACGCACTGGCCTTGCATCAGCAGTGGCCCACAGCGGAACTCCATATCGTTCGTGAATCTGGACACTCCGCGTCAGAGCCCGGCACCGTAGATGCGCTGATACGTGCAACGCAAGACATCGCCAAGAAACTCGAGCGAGAGAGTTGAGAGAAGCTTGAGAGAGGCTTGAGAAAAATTAACTAACTCGCAAAAAAACAGGCGGGCAGGGGAAGCATGTGATCGCTCTTATTCAACGCGTCAACTGGGCGCAGGTTCATATCGAAGGCTCTCTGCATGCCGATATTGGGCAGGGCCTACTCGCGTTAATTGGCATCGAGAAAGACGACGATGACAGGCTCGCTCAGAAGTTACTGGATAAGATTCTGGCCTACCGAATCTTCGGCGACAACGATGGCAAGATGAATCTCGATCTTAAAGACATAGGCGGGGACCTAATGCTCGTGTCGCAATTTACGCTTGCCGCCGAGACCGAGAAGGGTCTACGCCCAGGCTTCTCTACTGCAAAACCCCCGGCTGAGGCCGAAGTGATTTACGATAACTTGATGCGCTGCGCGAAAGATCAGTATGAGTTCGTTGAGTCGGGTAAGTTTGCTGCGGACATGCAGGTTAGTCTAGAGAACGATGGGCCAGTTACGTTTATTCTTAAGGTTTGACCTGGGTGCTTGTAAGTAATTCTTTGGCACCTAACCTACTTTCTAAGTGCTTCCCACCAAAGGTTCTTTGGCAAGTAGCTTAAGTCAAATACTTCGCCTATCAACGGACTTGCAAGATTGACATTCTTTTTCGCAGCCTCTTTAGTGGTGCGAATTATGGGCTCATCCCAAGGGTGAATAGACAGGTCAAATTTAGACCAGTGAATAGGGAAAAGGATATTGGCTTTTAAATCGATGCTGGCCTGAACGGTTTCATTGGGAAACATATGTACTTTAGACCACTGGGCATTGTAAGCACCGTTTTCAATAAAGGCTATATCAAACGGACCGTATTGCTCACCTAGCGCCTTAAATGTTTCTGAATAACCCCCATCGCCACTGAAGTAGACTTTTACTTGTTCTGACGAGATTATCCATGAGCCCCACAAAGTTGAGTTTCCTTTTCCCGGCGCGCGCCCGCTAAAATGCTGGGCAGGTGTTAGGGTAAATTCAACATTCTTGTAGTTTTCCCTGTCATGCCAATCAAGCTCGCTAATCTTATTGGCATCAACACCCCACTTTACCAGATGAGCTTTCACTCCCAGAGGGACAAAAAAATGATCAACGATTTCTGCAAGGTCTTTGATCGCAGCGGAATCAAGATGGTCATAGTGATCATGAGAAATTGTGACAACATTAATTTTTGGCAAGTCATCGATGCTGGTTGGGTTCTCATACGTAAAAGGTTTGCCGAAAATAGGCAGGGGAGAGGCTCTGTTGAAAACGGGGTCTGTCATCACAATCAAGCCGGCGGTATTCATTAATAGTGTGGAGTGCCCGAGCCAAACGAATTTACCGTCGGTTAATGAATCTCCCTGAAATTTGATCGTTGGAATAGCGGTTAAAGGATTCTTGTCTTCAGGAGGGGATAAGAAGCTCATTATTGTTGAGCCGTTCTCGGGAGAGTTCGAAAATGATGATGAGTTGTCATAGTCTGACTCTATATTTTTGAATCTTCCATTAGCAAAATTTTCTGAGCTTTCAATAGTTCTATTGCTTTCTTGGTTCGGGGAGGCGCCAAAAACAGGTGAGAGATTGAGAAAAGAATAGATCAGAAAGATAAGAATGAATAAAGCGTAAACTAGATATTTAACTAAGNCAGGTATGTTGTAAAAAAAATCCAAAATGAGTCTCATGTGCTTAGCTGGCGGCAACCCTTAACGCTATAAATTTTGTAAGCTGCCTTCCTGTCGATTCAGAAAAATGCCCATTAATCGGATCGATTCGGGGGGAATTCCTTAGTCTTCTGCGTCCACTTCGTCACATGTTTGGCGTTTCTCCACCATGCGTCCGGCAATTATCCCTACCTCAAATAGCAGCCACATCGGTATTGCCAACATCGACTGAGTGAACGGGTCGGAGGGTGTCAGTAGCATGCCGACGATGAAGCAACCGACGATCACATAGGGTCTCTTCTCGGCAAGCGAGTCTGGCTCTGCAATGCCTGCCCAGATCAGTATAAACACGGCTATGGGTACCTCGAAGGCGATGCCGAATGCGAGGAATATGGTTAGGGCGAAACTGAGCACGCTGTTGATATCCGGTGATACGGATATGCCCTCGGGTGCGACCGATATGAAGAATGCAAAGGCAAAAGGGAATAGCACATAGCGGGCGAAGGCAATGCCACCGTAGAAAAGCAACACGCTAGAGATAAAAAGCGGTATGGCAACACTCTTCTCGTTCTTGTACAGCCCGGGAGCTATGAATGACCACAGCTGGTACAGCACATAGGGTGCCGCAAGAAGAAACGAGACATAGAAGGTAAGCTTGAATGGCGCGAAGAAGGGCGAGGTCGGATCGATTGCAATCATCGTGGACCCTTCCGGCAATGCTTCGATTAGAGGATTGACGACATAGGTGTAGATATCATTCGAGAAGGAAAAGAGAATGAGAAATATTACGATGATCGCAATGACGCTCCGAAGAATACGATCTCGAAGTTCGACCAGATGATCGATGAGTGTCAATTCTTTGTGTTCGTCAGCTGATGTCATTATCTTTGGTGGATTCTGCAGAGTCTTCTGAATTGGCTAACTTGGGGTTCTTACCACCGCTGTAGATTTGCTTGGTTACTTCATCAACCTGATTGCTTACGTCTTTTAATTCATCGCTAAGCGATTTGTCATTCTTGGCTAGAGATTCTACGGCAGCGCTTTCCTCATCGCTGTCTTTTTTGGCATCGTCACTCGTTGCCTTGGAGGCGCCAGGGTCGAAATTGGCAGAGTTTACGATGTTGTTGACTGAATTTTCCGTATCTTTTGCCATACCTTCGATATTGGTCTTGGCGTCTTCGATCTCTGCCATAACAGTTTCATTGTGGAGCTGGCGACGTATTTCGTCGGCGTTCAATTCTCTTTCTATTTCGTTCTTAACTTTATAGAAGCTGCGACGAAATCTGCCTACCCAAAGGCCAGTCGTTCGCACGGCGCCGGGCAGGCGCTCTGGGCCCAGCACTAGCAGCGCAATGATAAATATCAGCAGAACTTCGAAAGAACCGATGTTAAACATAAGGCATAACCGGATTCACAGGGAGCGCCTGCGAGTAGAGAAGTGATGCTAGTGGCATCCGAAAACGTTGCGGTAAACTACTTACTTGGTTTCAACTTTTTCGGCAGTGGAATCTATGGTCTCTCCATTGACGCCATCATCGGTTTCCGAAGGTTGCTCTTCTTCGTCTTCCTTAATTGCAGTCTTAAAGCCTTTCAAGGCGCCGCCAAGATCTGTGCCCAAGTTCTTAAGTCGCTTAGTACCAAAAAGCATGACTACGATTAATAGAATAATCAGTAGTTGCCAAATTCCAATTCCACCCATGATAAACCTCCAAATCTGATGTGCAATTTACTGCGCATCGGTAACTAGTTTTGTCGCGAAGCCTTTTCTTCAAGGCCGGATATGTTAAATCGATCTTCTAATTCCGCCAACACTTGCTGGGGAGTCAAATCAAGATGGCTCAGCATGACCATCGTGTGAAACCATAAATCTGCAGTCTCGTTAATAAGCGCCTGCTGGCTCGATGCGTTCTGCGCGTCGCAGTCTTTGGCGGCCAAGATGGTTTCGGTTGCTTCCTCGCCTACCTTTTCCAGAATTTTATTTAGGCCCTTCTCATGCAGGCTGGCCACATAGGACTCACCGCTGGAAGACTTCTTTCGCTGTTCTAAAATTGTAGCTAACTCTTCTAGAACGTCACCCATGTTAAGTACGTCACTCATGTTAGGTACGTCACCGATTCAACTAGTCTTGTATAGCTGGTCTGGTTCAACCAATACTGGATCAATCGACTCCCAGCTTTCATTAGTCAACTTCTTATAGAAACAGCTCTCTCGCCCTGTGTGGCAGGCGATACCACCAAGCTGTTCAACTCGGTAGCACAGTGAGTCATTGTCGCAATCGAGCAGAACTTCTACAAGCTTCTGCACCATGCCTGATTCTTCGCCCTTCCTCCACAGCTTGGACCTTGAGCGCGACCAGTATACCGCACGGCCCTCGGAAACGGTTGTTTTCAGTGCCTCTCGATTGACCCAGGCCTGCGTTAGAACCCGCCCGGAGCCTGCATCCTGCGTGATTACGGGCACCAGGCCCTGATCGTTCCATTGAATCTGATCGAGATAGGAAGGCATCGGCTAAGTATGCAGTCTCACCGTCTAAAACACAAAAGGTAAACACCCGCCAAGGCTAGGAATGCCGTGGCAAGCGGCAGGTTTGTCAGGCCTGTCTGGATACCCGGAACGAGGCTAAGTGCCGAGGTAATGATCAATGAGCCGCCCAGGAAACGGAATTTCCTGCTTTGACGGCTTGCGTTCTCCTGCAGCTGTCTCTGTTGAAGTTGCAGCGCCTCGTTTATCTCACCTAGCCGCTTGCTCTGTGTTGCAGCGTCGATAAACAGCTGTGGCAGCTCGGGCAGTTGATCGATCCAGTTCGGGATGTTCTCCTGGATTCTTCCCATCAGCGTGAAGGGGTTAAGGCGCTTCTTGTTCCAATTCTCTAAATAGGGAAGGGCAGTTTGCCAAAGATCCAGATCCGGATAGAGCTGCCTGCCCAGACCCTCGACATTTAATAGTGTCTTCTGCAATAAAACCAAGGAGGGCTGCACTTCCATATCGAAGCGACTTGCGGTGCGAAAAAGTTGGATCAGCAAGTTTGCAAATGAAATCTCTTTCAGAGGCTTCTCGAATATTGGTTCGCAGACACTGCGAATTGCGGATTCGAATTCATAGATTTTTGTATTCTGCGGAACCCAGCCGCAGGCGACATGTAGCTCGGCAACTTTTCTGTATTGCCGCTTAAAGATAGCGAGCAGGTTCTTCGCCAAATATTCCAGGTCGTCCTGGCTTAGAGAGCCGATTATGGCGCAGTCGATCGCGATGTACTTCGGCTGTTCGGGCGTCTCATAAGAAACGAAGATATTTCCCGGATGCATGTCGGCATGGAAGAAGTTGTGATCGAACACCTGGGTGAAGAAAATATCGACGCCGGTCTCGGCAAGTTTCTTAAGATCTGTATTCTGTGCGTTGAGGGCATCGACATCGGCGACGGGGATACCGTGAATGCGTTCCATGACCATCAAGTTCTTGCTGCAAAAATCCCAATAGACCTTCGGCACATACAGTACGGGAGAGTTTTCAAAGTTTCTCTTTAGCTGCGAAGTGTTTGCCGCTTCTGCGAGCAGGTCTAGTTCGTCATGAATGATTTGCTCATAGTCATTAACCACCTCGACCGGGTGCAGTCGCTTGCCAATGTCTGTGCGTGTTTCAATCAGAGCGGCGATCCATTTTAATAGTTTGAGATCGGCACTTACTACTTCTTCGATTCCAGGGCGGGTGACCTTGATGACGACTTCTTCGCCGGTCTTCAGCGTGGCCTTGTGCACCTGCGCCACCGATGCCGAGGCAAAGGGTTGGCTATCGAGGTCGCTAAAAATCGTATCGGGACTCACGCCAAGCGAGCTTTGAACCAGCTCATGAATGGAGGGAGATGCAAAAGGTGGCACATTATCCTGAAGAGACTGCAGCTCATCGGCGAGCTCGGTGTCGAGAAAGTCTCTGCGGGTAGAAAGCAGTTGGCCAAACTTAATATAGATGGGCCCTAGCTCTTCCATCGCCATGCGCAGGCGCGCATTTCTATGTGTGGTGCCATGGGAGCTGAACATCCATGCCAGACGATAGGGCAGCAAGATCAGGCCTAGTCCTCTGGCCCCGGGCTGGCCGAGCATAAACTCATCGAGACGATACTTCGCGATGACGTTGAGTACTCTATTGAGTCGAGGAAGATGTGACACGATCGGCGGCTTGGGCTCTGCTTGATTTGAGGGCTTGCAAAGATACCACCACAGGCCAGCGCTAACAAGCTCGAAGCCTCGGTTAAGCATTTGTTTTTAGTGGGTTATTTAGCCTGAGGAAGCAGAGCGAGACGGCGCTGCAACAGTTCGGTTTTGGCCTCTAGTCGGTCTATACCCAGGCGCAGATGGTCAAGCCGGTTGGAGAAGCTGTCAACTTCCAGGGCAGTTGGGACCAGGCGCGCTTCCTCGCTTAGGTAGTCACGCACATTTCTGCGCATGCTGCCGCCAGCAGACCTCCCCCAATCTTTCGCGCTGCGTTCGACTTCACCCAATTCATTGCTAAGTACGTCGCCAAGAATGGGCGCCAGATAGTCTTGCCAGTTTATATCCAGCGACTCAATCGTCATCTGCAGGTCTTGCACTAGAGTGGCGTCGCCGGAAATATCTAGCGCGGCATTGGCCAGCGGGCGCTGATCGGATTTCTGACCCAGAAGCCGCAGCAGGGTTTCTGCCTTACCGCTGATTGTAGCGTCTGCTTCAATGCCCAGACTCTCAGTGTCGATCGCACTGAGCCTGACCGCGCCGTCTTCGAAACGCAGGTTAAGAGTGAGGCTGGGTTGGCGACTAATGATTTCTATGCACTTGGAATCGAATTCCAGGAATTGTTTCGCTATGTGTGGGTCGCGCCCGACAATCGTGTTGAGTATTTTCTCGACGGGTATTAAGGCGAGGCTTCCAAGAAATGGATTCAAAATATCTTCTCTTTCCTTTAAATGCGCTTCGCTTTAAATGCGCTTCGCTTCAAATACACTTCGCTTCGTCTGGGTTGCTATGCAGTGGATATTGCTTATGCCTAACTGAACTTAGAGGGGCTTGAAGCCGATATGAATCGCACAGACCCCACCCATCACATTGTGGTATTTGCATTTGACGAGTCCGGCATCGCGCATCATTTGCAGCAGTGATTCCTGATCGGGATGCATGCGAATCGATTCGACGAGATAGCGATAGCTGTCGGAATCTCCGGTGATGGCCTTTCCCGCAATTGGCCATAGCTTGGAGTAGACATCGTAGGCCTTGCCGACCAGATCATTCGTTGGTTTTGAGAATTCGAGAACTAACACGCGACCACCGGGTTTTAATACCCGCTGCATTGAGGCTAAGGCGGCCTCCTTGTTAGTGACATTGCGCAGGCCATAGGCAATGCAGATACAATCGAAGGTATTGTCGGCAAAGGGCAGATGCTCTGCGTTTACCTGGGCGATGTCTATGTTAGAGCTGAGTCCCCTGTCTATGATCCTGTCTCTACCAACCTGCAACATAGACTCGTTGATATCGGCGAGTACGACTTGACCGGTCTCTCCTACAATAGTCGAGAAACGGATGCTGAAATCGCCGGTACCACCGGCGAGGTCAAGTACCTTCTGGCCTTTTCGGAGTGCGCTTAGCTCAATGGTAAATCGCTTAATGAGCCGGTGGGAGCCTAGCGACATGACATCGTTCATTATGTCGTAGCGATTCGCAACGGAGGCAAATACCTGCCCCACGCGCTGCTCTTTCTGCGCCACTGGAACTTCTTCGTAGCCGAAATGGGTGGTCTCTTCGCTATCGCTGGTGTTACTCATGGCTAGTCGCTGCTATTACTTCAGATGAGGGGTGGCGCCAGATGGTCAATCTGATGATGAGGGCATGATGTTAATCACTTGTGTTCCCTCTGGCAATGGCTCTCGGCTGGCTTTTGCGGCTTCCAGCTTGGCCAGGTAGTCATTCCATAGGTCGTCGTGAGTTCGCCCCAGCTCTCTCAGATAGGTCCAGGAATAGATGCCAGTGTCGTGTCCATCATCGAAACTTAGTTTGATGGCATAGTTGCCAACGCTCTCCAGGTTGGCGATCTTTACGTGGCGTTTTCCGGTCTGCAGAACTTCCTGCCCTTTGCCGTGACCGCGCACCTCCGCCGAGGGAGAATGTACGCGCAGAAATTCGGCGGCCAACGTATCGCTAATGCCATCGGCATAGCTAATCTCCAGGGTCCCTGATTTCTTGTGCAGCTTGATCTGACTTGGTGTGTTAGTAGTCATTTCGCCTACCGAATTTAGTTTGTTGTGAGCATGACCTATAGGATATAACGACTGAGGTCTTCGTCTTGCGCCAGTTCGTCCAATTGCTCCTCGACATAGGCTCTATCGATAACGAGTGCCTTGCTGTCGCCTATCGCCAGATCCGACGCAGAGAAGGAGACCTCCTCAAGCAATCTTTCCATTACCGTGTGTAGCCGTCTGGCACCGATGTTCTCCGTACGTTCGTTTACCTGCCAGGCGGTCTCTGCGATTTTTTTGATACCGTCTTTGGAGAAAGATATCTCCAGGTCTTCGGTCGCGAGCAGTGCCTGATACTGCTCCGTGAGCGAGGCATCCGGTTCTTCTAGAATACGTTCGAAGTCTTCGGCTGTCAGTGCCTCGAGTTCTACGCGGATGGGGAGTCGCCCCTGCAGCTCGGGAATGAGATCCGAAGGTTTACTCAGGTGAAAAGCACCCGAGGCGATAAAGAGTATATGGTCTGTCTTGATGCTGCCGTATTTGGTGGTGACTGTGGACCCTTCAATCAGCGGCAGCAGGTCACGCTGTACGCCTTCTCTGGACACGCCCGCGCCGCCCTGGTCGTTGCGATTGGTGACCTTATCTATCTCGTCTATAAAGACAATGCCGGTCTGTTCTGTTGCCTCCACGGCGCGATTGCGAATCTCATCTTCATTGACGAGCTTGGCGGCTTCTTCATCTTTCGCAGCTTTTAATGCGGCCTTGACCGTCATGCGCCGCGAGGTCTTCTTACCGCTATTCATAGTAGAGAACATGCTCTTCAACTGGCTGGTCATATCCTCCAGGCCAGGGGGAGCCATTATCTCAACGCTCCCTGGTGATTCGCTTAGCTTTATTTCTATCTCTTTGTCGTCGATCTCGCCCTGTCGAAGTTTCTTTCTGAAGACTTGTCTTGCGGCTGAATTGGAATCTGTCTGGCNGGGGTCACCTGNATCAGCTGCCTGCTCGGTTCGTGCCTGCGGCAGCAGTACGTCGAGGATGCGTTCTTCGGCCCTATCTTCTGCAAGGTGTTGCACCTTGTTCATCTCGGTTTCCCTGAGCATCTTGATAGCAACATCAACGAGGTCGCGAATAATAGACTCGACGTCTCTACCGACGTAGCCAACCTCGGTGAACTTCGTTGCCTCGACCTTAATGAAAGGTGCCTGCGCGAGTTTGGCGAGGCGCCGGGCTATCTCGGTTTTACCGACACCGGTAGGTCCGATCATGAGAATATTCTTTGGTGAAATCTCTTCGCGCAGTTCTTCATCAAGCTTCATGCGCCGCCATCTATTGCGCAGGGCGATCGCTACGGCACGCTTTGCAGCCGCCTGGCCGACTATGTGTTTATCCAGTTCGGATGTGATTTCGCGGGGTGTCATTGTGGACATGCATGGGTACCTGTGTTCGAAAATGCCATGGGTAAGGTTCAGTGCCAGATCGGGACTATTCCGTTATTTCTAGTTCTTCAACTGTATGGTGATGATTTGTGTAGACGCAGATATCTGCGGCGATGGTCAGACTCTTCTCGACGATCTGTCGAGCGTCTAGTTCGCTGTTTTGTAGCAGGGCTTTTGCTGCTGACTGGGCGAATGGCCCGCCGGAGCCTATCGCCATAATAGAGTCTTCGGGCTCTATAACATCGCCGTTGCCCGTTATGATCAGAGAGGATTCTTTATCGGCAACTACCAGCAATGCTTCGAGCCTGCGCAGGGAGCGTTCGGTGCGCCACAGCTTGGCTAGCTCAACCGCTGCGCGAACCAGTTTGCCATGGTGCTTCTCCAGCTGTTCTTCGAAACGTTCGAATAGCGTGAAGGCATCCGCCGTGCCGCCAGCAAACCCTGCGATGACCTGATCCTTGTAAAGGCGTCTTACTTTGCGGGCGTTTCCCTTCATTACGGTGTTGCCCTGCGAGACTTGTCCGTCACCGCCTATTACGACCTTGTTGTCGCGGCGAACCGATACGATAGTTGTGCCTCTATATTGATCCATTNCAGCTATTCCTGTTTCTTCTCTAAAGCTCTNAGCGGTGTTTTGGGCAAATTCATCTGCCAGCTGNGGGCTGATTGCGAGTCAGGAAGAGTCGNTAGAATTGACCAGCAATGACTCTAGATCAGGCTCTCACATATCACCTGCCAGCATTCGATGAAATCTGGTGTGCGAGCCTAGGATATGGGGTGAGACACAGGAAATTCAAGCAACAACGGGGCTTGGACGTGGTTTTCTGTCTACTGAATGCTCATGCGCAGGCTGGGGATGTTATTTGCTCGTAGTAATTGCTCGGCCTGATTCAGTATATTGCTGCTGGTATAGGGTCCGGATTGGACCAGATAGAGGGTTCTGCCAAGCAACTCTTGTTGCTTAACATTCACCTCAAGGCCTAGCAGCCGCTGCCGCTCGCTTTCGGATTGGGCGGATTCGAATTGCTGGAAAGCGCCGGTTTGCAGTATGAAACCCGGGTCGAAGGTCTCGTCAGTACTGGTCTCGGCCTGGGCTGGAGTCCGTGTTGCAGCGAGGACCGCTTCTGCTGCATCGTTCGCGACTCCGGCTTGCTGCTCAGTTAGTGCGACGGGATGGGCATCTACCGGCACCTCGTAGATGGGTAGCTCGGTATAGAATTCCAATTCCAGTTCTTCCGCTACCGGTTCTTCGGCGGCCACCACTGTCGCCGCCTGACCTACCGGAGGCATATTGTTAGTAGAGACCTGATTGATATTCAAGGGAGGTACGTTCCCGGAAAGATAGAACAGAAAACAGCCGAAGACGCCCAGAGTAAGGCCTACTATCAGTCCGGTAAACATCAGCGACCATGCCGGCGGCGTGGCGACGGTTTTTCGCTCTAGGAGCGGTTCCGGTTTAATTTTGGCAAAATCGTGTGTCATGAGTTGGTTGGAACACTTCTGTAGGCTGCTATATTTTAAGTTATTGTTTTAAATGGCAATAATGCCTAGAAAACTTTGTGCCACCACAATTATCGGTTGTCTGACGGTAAGCTAAAGCTGAATCATCAGACTTTTGCCTGTGACAGCCGACAGCAGCGATGGGCCTAAACGAGGTCTTGCGGGTCAACATCGATGCTTAAGCGTACAGATCTGGGCAGCTTCATAGTGTCTAGCTCGATACACAACTGGGATAGCAGTGCTTGCAGGTTACCGCGTTTCTCCGCTTTCAGCAGCAACTGTACGCGATACTTGCCCGCCCTCTTTTCCATAGGGGCGGGAAGCGGCCCCAGCTGCTCTATAGGCAGAGAATTGTGTTGCGAGAAACTCGCACACATTTTCGCCAATTGCTCGAGAAATTGGAGCGCGGGCTGCATCTGGCTCGCCTCTGCTCGCAGCAGGCACAGATGAAAGAACGGCGGCAACTGCGCGCTGCTTCTCTCCTTTAACTGTTGCTCAGAAAATTTTGAGTAGGCCTCGTTGGCTAAAGTCTGCAGAGTCTCGTGGCTGCCATGTCGAGATTGAATCAGAACCTCTCCAGCACGATCCGCTCGGCCTGCCCTGCCTGCGACCTGCACTATCGTCTGGCCCATGTGTTCCTGGCCGCGAAAGTCGGCACTAAACAAACCTGAATCGGCATCGAGAATGGCTACCAGAGTGATATTGGGGAAATGATGTCCCTTCGCGAGCATCTGCGTCCCTAACAAGATACAAGGGCTGCCCTTGTTTACCTGGTCTAACATTTTCTGCAGGCTATCCTTGCGCCGCGTTGAGTCACGGTCGATTCGAATTACCGGTGTGCTTGCAAATTGGTTCTGCAGAAAGGTTTCGATGCGCTGAGTACCTATGCCTATAGTAGTCAAATCCTTCAATTTGCATTGTGGGCAGGCTCTAGGAAGTCTCGCCGCCGCACCGCAATGATGACAGCGAATGCTCGGTGGGTTGGAGTGGACTGTAAACTGTGTGACGCAATTTTCACATTCACAGATCCAGCCGCAGGTTTGGCAATTCAGTATTGGTGCGAAGCCACGCCTATTGATGAACACAAGCACTTGGTTTTTTTGCTCTATGTGTTTGCGAATTCTATAGAGTAGTTGTTCTGAGAATCCCTCTTGCAAAGTTTCGTTTGCAACATCGATGATTTCCATTCCACAGTTTTGCTTACTGCCGGCTCGTTGAGTAAGTTGCAGATGGACAAACTTCTTGTTGCGCGCATTGTGCAGACTTTCAAGGCTGGGAGTTGCGGAGCCGAGGATGATACAAATATTTTCCTCCCGCGCTCGAATTACCGCGAGGTCTCTTGCCGAATAGCGAAACCCGTCCTGTTGTTTAAACGATGAGTCGTGTTCCTCATCGATGACGATTAGCCCTGGGTTTGCCAGAGGTGTGAATACAGCGGAGCGGGTACCAATCACTATTCCCGCGCTACCGTCTCTCGCCTGTTTCCAGGCTGTTAATCGCTCTGTTTCATTCAAGCCAGAATGAAGACTTGCTACCTTGCAGCTGAATCGCTTCTGAAACCGAGAGATGGTCTGTGGTGTGAGACCAATCTCGGGAACTAGCACCAGACATTGCAGGCCCTTCGCAAGCTGCTCTTGCATAACGCGCATATACACTTCGGTTTTACCCGAGCCGGTGATGCCATCGAGCAGGAAGCAGGAATAGCTATCCAGCGCCTCGCTAATTTCAGTCACTGACGAGAGTTGCTCCGCATTCAACTCGATCTCGAAATTTGTAACTTTAGACGCGGGCTCGAAGGCAGTCTCGGCGGCCCCGGCGCGACTCTTCTGCGTAACTAGCTGCTTTAGCTCCAGCTGCTTAAGTAGCTGGCTACTAAACCCGGCCTGGCGCACTTCATGATCGGTGACTTCTTTTTCGGCGCGAATGAAGTCGAGCAGGGCTTTCTGTTTCGCTGCACGGCCAAGCAGTGCCCCCTGTTGTGGCGATGGCTCGGTGCCAGTCCAAACTCTGGTGCTATCTCTCAGCGCAACGCCGTTGCGTAGCTTGCTAGGCAGTGCTGTAGCGAAGACCTCGCCTACTGGATGTTGGTAATAATTGGAGGCCCATATCAGAAGTTGAAAAAGTGAATCGTCAAGCAAGGGCTCGCTGTCCAGCGCTGCAAGAATTGGTTTTAACTTTTTCTTCTCCAGGCTTGAGCCCGAAGCGACAGAAACTACGATGCCAATAAGTTGCTGTCGGCCGAACGATACTTTGACCCGGGTTCCAGCTAGCGCTTGTTTGTTGGTGAGAGGCAGGTAGTCGAAAACCCTGCGCAGCGGAGAAGGAACGGCGACTTGCAGGACCGTTCCTTGGTAGTTGCTTATAGTCTCGGCTGGCATTCTGGGCGGCTTTGTTAAAGTAGCGTACTAGGCATCGCATAGTAAGTTCAAAAGGATTGGCAAACAACTGAACGGACATGCTTGGTGTGAAAACAGTCGTCGCGTAGTTGCTTACCAGCCTAGTGATCCTTGCGCCGTTATCTCGATGGTTTATACTTTAGCGGGATTCGATCGGTCCAATGACGGCAGGGAAAGATCACACAATTACAGGGTAGTAAACCCGGGAATATTGTAGACAGTAATTAAGTAGCAGGACAGCTACGGGACAGGCCTTAGCGAGCTTAAAGAACAATAGACAATACTAGAAGGGACAATAAGATGACTTCGCAGTCACCGCCAGCAGAATTGCTCGCCGCTCGAGAACAGATCGACGCGATTGACAGGGAATTACTGGAATTACTCGGTAAGCGCTTCGAGTTGACGCACCAGGTTGGCCTGTTGAAGGCAAGCAAGGCGCTAGATGCTGTCGATGCCACCCGTGAGTCTGAGAAGTTGGCCGAGCTGAGCGCCCTGTGTGAGAAGCACAAACTGAATCCAGCACTGGTTACTGAGCTGTTCAGTAAGATCATGGAAGAGGCGGTTAGGAATCATCGTCAACTGCGCGGCTAGGGCTTTTGGCACTCAGGGGCCTGTCTGCCTATATTCCGCCTAAATTCGAATCTGGCGCAAGCCCATGCCCTCAGCTGGCTCTATCGGGGAACTTGCGTCTTTTTCCTTCTCTGTTAGAATGCACGCCCCCAGACAGATATGCCGCATAATACAGGCGATTCTGGGTGGAAAGCAGATGTGGTGCAGTAGCGAATAGACGACTGCTGTAGCGACATTAACTCAGAGGAAACAACATGAAACCCGATATTCACCCCAAATACGAAGCCATGAAAGCTACTTGCAGCTGTGGCAATGTGGTTGAGACTAACTCTACCCTGGGCAAAGANATTCTTATTGAAGTNTGTTCCGAGTGCCATCCGTTCTACACTGGTAAGCAGAAGATTCTGGATAGCGGTGGTCGAGTAGATCGATTTAAGAAGCGATTTGGTTCTAGACGAGTCTAAAAGATCGTTTCCGTGGAAAGCTCCTCGCTTTCCACGCTTGCAGGATCAATACTAGGTAACGCGCCGTCAGTTGTAGGCGCGTTTTCCGTTCTGAAGTATTCAAATAGGGTATCCGGCTCGCCCGGTGTGGCAGGCGCCCCAGTCGTCTTGTTGATTAGACGATCTTCGATACCGTCTGGGCGTTTCATCGTGTTCTCGGGCATGCCCTCTAGTGCCATCTTCATGAAATCGATCCAGATTGGCACGGCAATGGTTGCACCTTGCTCTCTTTCCCCTAGCGGCTCTGGCTGATCGAAGCCCACAAACACCGTCGTGGCAATGTCTCTATTAAAGCCCGAGAACCACAGTTCTTGCGGCCCGTTGGTGGTGCCGGTTTTGCCCATTAGATCTGAGCGGCCTATCTCTCTATTTACCCGAGCGCCACTGCCTTCCTCGATCACAGAACGCAGCATCGAATTAAGAATAAACGCAATCTGGGGATCGATAATGCGGGGGGCCGGAATAATGTCGGAGGCATCGTCATTGGGCGTAGCTGGGCAATTCTCACAGACTGTCACCGGCGTCGCCTTGTAGATAGAGCCGTCGGTGAGATTCGAGATCTCCTTTATAAACCAGGGCTCTACCTTGTAACCGCCGTTCGCGATCGCGGAGTAGGCCGTGACGATTTCCAGTGGCTGCACGTCTTGGCTGCCCAGCGCTACAGTTAAATCGTTACGCGGGAAATTCTGTGTTTGAAAGCCAAACTTTGCGGCGAAGGCGAGTACCTTGTCATCTCCGACCTGATCATACAGTCGTACCGCCGGCACATTGCGAGATTCCTTCAGGGCGTAGCGCAGCGTAATTGGCCCCAGGAAGTTGTTCTCATAGTTATTTGGACGATAGTCGCCTCGAGTGAGAGGTGCATCGTTGATGGTCGTCGCGGCGGAGTACCCTTGTTCTAAAGCCGTGCCGTAGAGGAAGGGCTTGAAGTTCGAGCCTGGAGGTCTTGGCGTTATGACGCGGTTAACCTGGCTGCGACGAAAATCGTAGCCGCCTACCAGGGCAATGATTTCACCGTTAGTCGGAGACATGGAAACCAGGGCGCCTTGAATGTCAGGGATCTGTCCAAGCTGCCAGGCGCCATCCGTATTCTTGACTCGGATAAGGTCGCCTACCTGCACAGCATCCGCCGCCACTTGCGGAGGTGGCCAGGCATCGTTTCTCGAATTAAATTTATAGGCCCAGCTAATGCCATCCCAGTCAACCTTTATGGCCTCGCCCGATTTAAGTACCGCCTCAAAACTCAAGTCATCCAGTGCGGTGACTATGGCAGGGTGTTGGTTCCCGTGTACGGGTACCAGCTGCAATTCGCCTATCCAGGCCGTGTTTGCGTCACCTGTCTGATCTGCGTATAGCTCCTGTGGAAAGTTAGCGGTCGCGCCTCGGTAACCATGGCGTCTGTCGTAGTAGTTTTCCAGGCCTTCAACCAGCGCCTTGTTTGCAGCGAGTTGTTTGTCCCCGTCGATGGTCGTGACTACTTCGAACCCCTGGGTATAGGCTTGCTCGCCATGCTCATCAAAGAGTTGCTGGCGCACCATCTCGGCGACGTAGGGTGCCGATATGGCTATATCACGATTGCGTCTTCTGGCGGTGATAGGTTCGCGGTCCGCCGCGGCGAATTCGGCTTGGCTGATCATGCCCTCGTTCAGCATGTTTGCGAGTCTGACGCGGCGACGCTCGATTGCTCGCGTAGGATTACTCAAGGGGTTACAGGTTGAGGGGCAGGGCAAGAGAGAGATCATCATGGCGGCCTCTGCCAGGGACAGCTCACTGACTTCCTTGCCATAGTAGACATAAGCGGCCGCACCGATGCCATCCGCACCAGCGCCGAAGTAGATGGTATTTAGATACAGTGTGAGAACTTCTTCTTTGCTGAGTTCTCTTTGGATCTGCAGTGCGAAGGGGATTTCCTTGAGTTTGCGCAGATACAAATTGTCGCTGTCGAAAGATAGGATCTTCGCCAGTTGCATGGTGATAGTGCTACCACCCCCCAGATTCACACCGCGAATCAGGCCATAAAATACGCGACCCAGACTCTGCAGGTCGACACCGGGGTGAGAATAGAAGCGCACATCCTCCGTCGCTATGACTGCATCGGTGAGTATTTGTGGAATATCTTCGAAATTAACCGGGTTTCGCCGGTTGCCGATCTCATCGATCAGGCGTCGATCAGCCGTATAGATTCGCAGCGGCGTTTCCAGCTGCACGTCTCTGTAAGTTTCGGCTGAAGGAAGCAGGGGCGCTAGATAGAGATAGGCGGCACAAACAACCATGACAGCGCCAGCCATCCCAGCTACCGCTGTGACCGCAATCCACTTGAGAGTTTTCTGAATCTTTGTGTTCACGGGTTACTTAAGTCTCGAAGAGTAGCTGCTCAGATTTGAAGCTTTCGTACCTTGCTTCCTAGCTTGCTTCCCGCCAGCTGAGGAGATATCGGTGAGTTGAATTACCGAATCAGCCCAATAGCCGCATGTTCTGAGGCTGGAGGCGGGCTGATTATTATACACTCGGCATCCATCAATGCCTTATTATTCTCAGACTTAATGGCTGAGATGTCTGAATTTGAGATATTTCTCACGCTGCGCCGGTGATACGTGGAAAATAAGTGATAAATTTTCTACGGTGGAAACGGAGCCAAATTGCGATGTGATTGGCACTATTCACATATCGAGGAGGAACCAAGTCGAAAAATTGATCAGAATACCCAGAAGCCAGAGATAATCTGCTATTCAGGCGGGTTGCCAGCCCTGCAAACGTGACCTGAATCAAAGAATTGCAGGGGGGGCTTGCTCCATTATTTAATGGTAAAGTTGTTTGTTCTGAAAGTCTGATAATTAATTGATAACTATAAAAAATTTATTGTCGGCCGATACTGGAATCTGGGGCATTTAAATTTGCAGATGATTTCGCTAAGGTTTTGTTATTGTTAGCAATATTTTAGAGGTCTGAGATTGAACTGGGCCGTTGAACCGCAGTATAAGGGGCGGGAAAGGCGAGCCGCTCTAAAAAACAGATCGAAATAGAAGGGATTAGGGGTTACTAAGTGCTGGAAAAGCTCCAAAATATTAGTGCTTTAAGCAATTTTGGCAAGAAAGCCAGCACTATGCTGGGGGTCGACATTAGTACGACGGCTGTCAAAATTTTGCAGCTGAGCCCGAGTGGCAATAAGAATAAGGTGGAGAATTATATTATCCGGCCTTTGCCAGCTAATTCAGTCGTCGAGAAGAATATCAGCGACATTGACGCCGCGGGAGAGTGTATTGCAAAGGCGGTTAGCATACTCAAGCCCTCGCTCAAAGATGCGGCAGTCGCTGTTGCCGGCTCTGCGGTGATCACAAAGACCATCGAGATGAATGCGGCCTTGTCTGAGCGGAAATGGAAAACCAGATTGTGGTAGAGGCGGACCAATACATTCCCTACCCCCTCGATGAAGTGTCGATAGATTTCGAGCGGCAGAAATTATCCGAGCGCAGTCCAGAAATGGTTGAGGTCTTGCTGGCCGCGTGCCGCCGAGAAAATGTGGACGCCAGGGTTACCGCATTAGAGCTAGGCGGGCTTAATGCCAAGGTAGTAGATATCGAAGCCTATGCTATCGAGCGCGCCTTTACACTGCTGGCAGAGCAGATTGGTTCTGAAGATGAGCAAACAGTAGCGATTATCGATATCGGTTCGATGATGACTACGTTGAATGTGATTTTGGCAGGAAAGCCAATTTCTATTGGCTACACTGGTAGCAGCGCACTTATCGAACTTGAACTTTCGGCTCTGGAAAGCAGTGGCAATGGTGAAGTTATCGCCAGGCCGAAGGTTACTACTCAGGATAAAGTAGAAGCCTTGATTCAGTCTGGTGTGCGAATTCCCTATCAGTCTCAGGCTGGTGGCACTGCTGGTGGCTCGACAACAGAATTTGAAGAAGCGGTGTTGTCCCTAACGGTTACTCCGCAAATTACGCCAGATGGTCGTATCAACATGGAGTTGGACATTCGGCAGGATTCGGTCGCCGCAGGGTCTGGAGGAGTGAACGGTATTCCTGCGATTAATACTAATCAAGTTACCACCAGTGCGCTGGTTAGCGATGGTGAGACTATTGTGTTGGGCGGAGTGTTCAGAGAAGAGTCGACGACATCAGAAACCAAGACTCCAATCCTTGGCGATCTACCCTATGTTGGGCAACTGTTTAAGCGTACGTCGAATGCTAGTCGTCGCACTGAGTTGTTGATCTTCATTACGCCTAAGATCATTACCGAGATAAGCGTTAGATAAGATCGTAAAAATTCGGCCGAATGCTGATTTGCAATTCGGCCGAGTCACCAGCTGTTCCTGCTTGTTCTGATCGTTTGTTCTTCTATGTTTTTCCTGTGTCAGCGAATCAGTTTCGGCAGTTATAGTGATCGTATAAATCGAGTAACGAGTCGGCGGTATTCTGAGTGCGTAGTATATGAGTTATTCTGGAAATGTATTTCTCGTTGGCCCTATGGGTGTCGGTAAGACCACTATAGGTCGTGTGCTGGCGCATGTTCTTGGTCTCGAGTTCTACGATTCGGACCGTGAGATAGAAGCATCGACGGGTGCAGATATTCCCTGGATTTTTGATGTCGAAGGGGAGGCTGGATTTAGAATTCGTGAAACACGCATGATCGAACAGCTAAGCCAGAAGAAGAATATTGTACTGGCTACTGGTGGCGGGGCTGTCATGTCGCCGGAAAATCGCGAGTGGCTTAAGGCTCGAGGCGTAGTGGTTTATCTGCGAGCACCGATTAGTCAGCAGGTTGAAAGAACTAGTCGTGACAAGACTCGCCCGCTTCTACAAATACCAAACCCAGAACAGAAAATTCGTGAGCTAATGGAAGTTCGGGAGCCTCTCTATCAGGAGGTCGCTGATATGGTGGTAGATACCTACCGACGAAATCCTAAGACCGTGAGTCAGGAAATTTGTAAACAATTACGATTTGACATGGGTGGCTAGCAAGAAGAATAGCTCTGTTGAGTTTGTCGCTTAAATTTTGGAATCAAGAAAATGTTCACTGTAGATGTCGAACTAGGCGAAAGATCCTATCCAATATTCATAGGTCAGGGCTTGCTCGGCAAGCCAGATCTGGTTGCACCTTTCATCGGTAAGGGCAAAGTTGTTATCGTCAGTAATGACGTGGTTGCGCCGCTTTACTTGGAGCAAACCAGACAACTATTTTTCGGTAATGATGTTGCAGAAATTATTTTGCCAGACGGCGAGGCAAACAAAAATCTCGATGCCATCAGCCACATCTATGACAAGCTTCTCGCCGGTAAATACGATCGCAATACCTTACTGGTAGCGCTTGGCGGTGGTGTCGTTGGCGATATCACAGGCTTTGCTGCCTCGACTTATCTGCGCGGAATTAATTTCATTCAGATCCCTACTACGGTATTGGCTCAGGTCGATTCTTCTGTTGGTGGCAAGACTGGCGTTAACCACCCATTGGGCAAGAACATGATCGGTGCGTTCTACCAGCCTCGTTGTGTCCTCGCGGACACCGATGTTCTAGCGACACTTCCGGCGCGGGAGGTCAAGGCCGGCCTGGCCGAGGTGATCAAGTACGGCCTAGTCTACGATGCACATTTTTTTAACTGGTTAGCGAAAAACAGCAAGGGTATTGGTGAGTCAGATCCGGCACTGCTATCACATACAATCAAGACCTGTTGTGAGATCAAGGCGGCTATTGTGGCCAAAGACGAAAAAGAGTCAGGCGTTCGCGCGCTTCTCAATCTGGGTCATACCTTCGGTCACGCTATTGAAACGGCTAGTGGCTATGGCAATTGGTTGCACGGCGAAACCGTTGCTATGGGAATGACTATGGCGGCCGATTTATCCTGCAGACTGGGCTGGATAGAGCCAAATGTGGCGCAGCGAATTCGCTCGGTTTTAGAAGAAGATTTTGGTATGCCAGTGCAGCCTCCGGCCGATATAACAGTAGAGCAATATTTGGATTTAATGTTGTCAGACAAGAAGGCTGAATCAGGCAAGATCAGGTTTGTTTTACTTAGGGCGATAGGGGAAGGGGTAGTTGAAGGCGATATTGCGCCTGCATTACTCGAAGAAACCCTGACCGCTGGAGACAACCTCTGTAGATAGAAAGTGTAGAGACTATGAATAAATATATGCAATGGCTGGATCTTGATTTCGATCCCTTTGTGCCGAGTTCGAGCAGTCGTGATTTCTATTGCAGTGGTGATCGACAGACACTGCTAGATCAGATCGTGGAGTTCTCGCTCTACAGTAATGCGATGATAGCCGTTACCGGTCCCCTGGGTGCGGGTAAGACGACTCTTGCTACAAACTTCTGTGAGCGATTTGCCGACGAGGCAGTCTGTGTCAGAGTGGCTGCCACTTTGTTCATGAATCAGGGGCAGTTCCTCGACGCACTACAATCCTCCCTATCGTTTAAGCCAGCCCCTGGATTAGACACCGAGTTCGCAATAAATCAGATCTGTCAGTATGCGGCAGAGTTGGACCTGGAAGCTCGCTCGCTGATCATTATCATAGATGATGCNCATGAGCTTAGTGCTGAAGTCTTGCAATTGCTCACCAAGCTTCTGGATAGCTGCGTCGATTCGAGTATTCATGCGCTACTATTAGGAGAGAGGCAACTCGATAATTTACTGCAAAACACCCTTACGAACGAAGCACAGGATCGACTTGCTGTATTCCCTTTAGATGGTTTTGCCAGCGACGAGACTCATGATTATATACGCTTCAAATTAGCGACGGCAGGCTTTAACAAAGAGATGCCTCTAGAAGGCGGAGTCGTTGGTGCAATCCATAATGCATCCCAGGGTATGCCCGGGGCAATCAATGGCTTGATAGCGAATGCATTAAATGCGGCGGCGCCTGCAGTCGCAGTAGCACCGGCGCCATCTATTGGGGCGCCTACAGCAGTGATGGATGAATTGGATGACATCGATGAGTTTGGCCCGCTCACCAGTGGTGAGAGATTTGCCGGAATAGATGATATTGAGCAGTTCGAAGGGTTGCACGCATCGGAAAGACTCGAATCCGGCGACGAAGATGGAGCTGCTGATATGCAGCTCACATGGCTTGCAGGTGTTCAGCCCAGGTATTTGAGCGCCGCCGCGATACTGCTTGTGTTGCTTACCGGGACACTTCTTTTCTGGGATGCTAGCCCGCGTGTCACTGAGTCACTGCCCATACCTGTTGCTATAGCACCCGCTGCTATACCTCCAGTGCAGGATGAACCGGAGTTGATACCTACGAGCATTGCGGAGACACCGGCAGCTGTCGCAGTCGTTGCTGCCGCCGCAATTACGAAAACGGCAAACGCCGTTTCATCAGCACCGGTCGATGTAATCATTGCCGAAGCTGTTAGCGTTGAAGAGAATGAACCCGTGCAGGTTGCTGCGCAAGAGGCAGTCGCAAACGTAGTCGAGCAAGTTGCTGAGGTGCCGGTGTTGGAAGCAACGCCGGTGCTTGCTGAGGCCTCTGCATTCGAGGGGCTGCTGTTGCAGGAGGCGCCAGAGAGCTTTGCCGTCCAGTTATCGGCTTCGCGTTCGGAGGCTAATATCAGCGCGTTTGTCGGACAATTGACAGGTACGCAGCCGGTTGGCTACTTCGAGACGCGTCATCAAGGCGGGCCTTGGTTTGTTGCTGTGCTTGCTCCTTTCTCCGATCGAGATCAAGCCACGCGAGCTATCTCTGCATTGCCGGAGAAGATGCGATCGAATCAGCCATGGATCAGATCCGTTGCCGGGATTCAAACGGACATCCGGGAACAATTGAGTTCCAAGCTCCTATCAGCGAAGTAATCCCTTTAATAATCATCAAGAAACACCAGGCGGGCCTAATTTGAATAGGGCCTCGATTGTGAATAAATGCGGCTCGTGTAAAATTGTCCCCCTTTTTCGGCCCAGTGTACGAAATCAGGCTCCTGTGAGTCTGACCGAGGTATGAGTAGAAGTCCTAACACCAGATTAAAAGTGAGCGAGCTGTGACCTTAAAGAACGATCGACTATTGAAAGCACTGCTCGGTGAGCCGGTGGATGTAACCCCCGTTTGGATGATGCGACAGGCTGGGCGATATTTGCCAGAATACCGTGCTACCCGAAAGCAGGCGGGCGATTTCTTAACGTTATGTAAAACGCCAGAGTTAGCCTGTGAAGTCACTATGCAGCCACTGCGTCGCTATGCATTTGATGCGGCAATCTTATTCTCAGATATTCTTACCATTCCCGATGCGCTGGGGCAGGGCTTATATTTTGCCGAGGGTGAGGGGCCAAAATTCCGTAAGGTAATTCGCTCGGCGAAAGACGTGGAGCAATTGCCAGAGGTGAATATCGCCGCTGAATTGTCCTATGTGACCGATGCTGTGTCTGTGATTCGCAAGGAGCTGAACGGCTCGGTGCCCTTGATTGGTTTTTCTGGAAGCCCCTGGACATTGGCTACTTATATGATTGAGGGTGGAGGCAGCAAGGATCATCGCATCTCTAAACAATTCATGTATGACAATCCTGAGGCCATGCATCTGTTACTGGAGAAATTGGCAGATGCTGTTTCTGATTACCTGAATGCGCAGATTCTTGCCGGTGCCCAAGCCGTGCAGATATTCGATACATGGGGCGGAGCTCTAAGCAACAATGCCTACCGGACATTCTCCCTCGCTTATATGACGAAGATCGTTGGGAATTTGCAGAGAGAGAGTGAAGGCCGTCGCGTGCCAGTGATTCTGTTTACGAAGAATGGCGGGCAGTGGCTAGAGTCGATCGCCGACTCTGGCTGTGATTCTATCGGTCTGGACTGGACTACTGACATTGGTGATGCAAGAGTGAGAGTAGGTAATCGGGTTGCCCTGCAGGGGAATATGGATCCCTCCATACTCTATGCATCCGGCGCAGTGATACGCGAAGAAGTGGCGACCATATTGAAGAGCTTTGGTTCGGGTGAAGGTCATGTGTTCAATCTTGGTCATGGCATCACGCCTGAGGTGAACCCGGACAATGTCTCCCATTTCGTCGAGGCGGTCCATGAACTCTCCGAGCAATACCACCAATAGTGCCGTAAAAATTGCCCTGGTGAGTCTGGGGTCGAATCTAGCTCTTGGGGATCTTTCTCCCAAAGAACTGGTGTTGTCCGCGATGGATGGCCTGCGTCAGATCAGTATTGATTCCCATGGCTCGTCTCTGTATGTAACTGAACCGTTAGACTGCCCGCCCGGATCAGCTGACTTCATCAATGCGGCCATCCAATTGCAGGTCGAGGCTTCGACTACGGCGCTAGGTCTATTAGCGCTGCTGCAGCAGATAGAAACCGATTTTGGTCGACAGCGTGGCGGTGAGCGCAATCAGGCTCGCACCTTGGATATCGATCTTATTTCTTTTGATAATCAGCTACTTGAAAGCACCGTATTAACTCTGCCACACCCTAGGGCAGCGCAGCGGAAGTTCGTGCTCATGCCACTCGCGCAGATCAGCCCGAATACGGTCTTGCCGGGGCAATCTTCCAGCATTGTCCAACTGCTTGACCGCCTGCCAGATCAAGACAATGTCCAACTGTTGGCTTAACTAAGATAAGTTATTGATAATAAAAAATTAATAACTCTATGCGGGCGGCTAGTGAAGCGTCTTCTGATGCGTCAGCTTTGAGCAGGGGCTGGATTATTAGGCAATAAATCAATTCTAATCGCCCTGCGATGGTGCTAAAATATGAGAGTTAATTGAGTAATCATTTTTTTGTCCCGACAATTTGCTTGAGCTTCGATGAGCTGGGCTGTTGGAATAAAGTAGGAATATGAAAACTAACCATCCACATCATGTGCCTGCAGTGACGAGTTCATTGCTTCTCGGAATGGCCTTTCTGGGCTCTTCCGTAATGGCTCAGGATAGTTACTCCTTCATCGACGGGCAGACTACTAAACAGCCGGCCAGCGCTATTTTTCGGATCGCGCCAAGCTCCATACTGAATGAGCAGGCTCCTATGCTAAGTATCGCTAGAAGCGTCGAGCAGAAAGACTTCGAAGGGGCTGTCGTAGATGAAGCCTTGAGTTTCAACCTAGGCATGCAGATTGAGCCCATAACGGGTCTGAATGTGACCGCTGATGCTTGGAGTCTTCAAATTTATGAGGCACCGGCAGTTGGCACTGCTAACAATTGGCAGGGTGGACTCTCAAACCTCTATCTGGATGATTCCACGATTAATGAATTCAATGTCGACAATCCGCTTTTGGGTAGTAATGTCGATACTAATGGATTTGACTTGGGTGCCTCCTACGTTTGGGATACGAACCGCTTCGGTCAGTTTACGCTTAGCTCAACAACTACCTATGTTCAGGAATTTGAGAATAAGGGTGCGCTTTTAGACTTCGCTACACCTGAACTGTCAGATATGGATGAGATGCTGGTCAGCCCGGAATTGCAGAGCAGCCTGATGCTGAGTTGGCAGTTCGGTAATCACACGGCTAGCGCCATTACCAACTACTTCGATTCATTCAAAGATATTAGTGAATTGAACATGGATGAAATTAACGAGCTAGTCGACGACATCACCACCTACGATTTGGAATACGGCTATAGCGTTAAAACTGGCTCGAAAGATAGGGCCATTATCACCTTCGGTATTCGCAATATATTCGATGAGAAGACGGCGCAGATTCTAAATTCGACTACCCGCATTCTCGATCAGAATGGCCGCGTGGCCTACGGCTCCATAAAGTATCAGTTCTAAGTAAGACCCTTCTTCCTTTCCTGTTAAACCTCGCAACAGATGAGTAAATCTTGTCTTGAGTATTTTTTTGGCCAAAAAAAACCCCGACAAGAATCGGGGTTAAGTCTGCTCTAAATAATAATAAAATACGGAATGTTCAGCCCGGAATAGACAGCTGAGGAGAGTCATGCCGTAATGTGCCAATTATAGGCTTTGGCGTCTCGTGTGCTGTGTCCCAAATCACAAATCGATCCCTCATGCAGTTTCTGCCCTATAAAACACGGGCTTTTCCTGTCCTGTCAGCCCTAGCGGCTGGCGCGGGCAAGACACCACACGTCTATTTGGCAGTCCTGCTGGGCGCTTATCAGTCTTGAGATCGCCTCACTAGTCGCCATAGTGTTAACTACATCATCGACCAGGGCGATGTGAGAAATATCCTTTAGTGCCTCCGCAGGGGAAAGAGCGAAGGCACCGCGCAGGTTCGATTTTCTGGCGTCGGCCGAGTTCATGGAGGTCTGCGCTTTAGTGCTGCGAATTTTCTTTAGAACCGAATAGGCGGTGGTGACCCCACAGTGACTCGAAAGCACCCTGCAAATTTCATTGCTCTGATTGAACCCCCGGGTTCGTAATCGCTTTGTATGCAGCGGTACCGGCAGGAGTAGCTGCGGTTTGCCGGTGCCACTATAGTGTGTATTGAACGCTTTGGATAAGACCCGCGAAAGAGAGTAACCGATATCAAAGCGCGCCGAAAATTTAAAACTACCGACTAATTTTTTGATTGGCGAGGCATAAGGGAATGCGGCCCTACAGCTATCGAATGTCGATGCAGATAGCAGACAGCTGCTGCAGAGAGATTCGTAGCTTAGTCTGCCCTTCAGTTCTACTCCACAGCGTTGGCAGCATTCGCCAAGTTTAGGCAGTGCGAGTTCGCAGTCTTCGCAGAGACTGTAATCTCGCCCTGATGCTTGCTGGCAGACGATACAGGCGGCAGGAAGGGCGCAGCGTAGTGTCTGCAGTAGCTTACTGAACATTTCTGCTTTCCGATTTCGACTTCACTCTATGTCTTAGTTTAGACGGCGTGACCAGGAACCCCGCATTTGTGCTCAATTGTGCAGTACCTGTTGTGCGCCGCTTCCCCTATAATCACGCCTCGATATTTGAAATTTGTTGGGGAACAAAGAAATGGCCGCTTATAGAGCTCCGTTAAAAGATATTCAGTTTCTACTAAACGATGTATTCGATGTGGGCCAGGTGTTTGCAAGCATGCCCGACACGGCAGAGGTTACGGACGATTTGATTTCTGCCATCGTGGAGGAGGCAGGAAAGATAGCGGAAGGTTTGCTCGCCCCCATAAATCAAAGCGGCGATCAGGAATCCTGTCATTTTGTCGACGGTACCGTTACTACTCCCAAAGGTTTTAAAGAGGCCTACAAGGCCTATGCCGAAGGCGGCTGGTCTAGCCTCACTGGCGATGTGAATTACGGTGGGCAGGGCATGCCTAAAATGTTATCTGCGGTAATCGAGGAAATGTCGTTTGCCGCAAATTCATCTTTCGCTCTGTACACGATTCTCAATACGGGCGCGACCTTGACCCTGAGCAGCCACGGCAGCGATGAGTTAAAGAATCGCTACCTGCCCAAGATGTATGCGGGCACATGGACCGGTACCATGTGTCTCACAGAGCCCCACGCGGGTACTGATCTCGGCATGATAAAGAGCAAGGCAGTAGCGCAGGCGGATGGTAGTTATTTAATTACGGGAACGAAAATTTTTATTACCGCCGGAGAGCATGATCTCACCGAGAATATTATTCACCTGGTGTTGGCCAAACTCCCTGACGCTCCCCCTGGCCCTAGAGGCATCTCTCTGTTCCTGGTGCCGAAGTTTCAAGTCGATGACGCGGGAGAATTAAACGGCATACGCAACGGTGTTGCCTGTGGTTCGATCGAGCACAAGATGGGCATAAAGGCATCGGCAACCTGCGTCATGAATTTTGACTCGGCGCTGGGCTATCTGGTCGGCGAAGCGAATAACGGCCTCGCGCATATGTTTACCATGATGAACTATGAGCGTTTATCGATGGGCCTGCAGGGTAACGGCCTGGCTGATAGCTCGTATCAGATTGCGGCAGAGTATGCGAAGGAGAGAGTGCAGGGTAGAGCTGCCGCGGGGCCGCAGCAACCTGATCAGAATGCTGATCCGATCCTGGTGCATCCCGATGTGCGAAGAATGCTGTTGACGATGCGGGCCAATATTCTGGGAGGGCGAGCCTTGTCACTGTATGCGGCGAGTCAATTAGACATCTCTCGCTTTCACCCCGATGCGACCCAGCGAGCTAAGGCCGAAAAATTGGTGGCACTACTTATACCCGTACAGAAAGCCTATTGCACCGACCGTGGTTTCGAAGCCTGTGTGTTGGGTCAGCAGGTGTTGGGTGGTCACGGCTATGTGGCCGAGTGGGGTCTGGAGCAGAATGTTCGCGATGCACGAATCGCTCAGATTTACGAAGGTGCGAATGGGGTGCAGGCGCTTGACCTTATGGGTCGCAAGACCGTGCGCGCAAAAGGGGAGTTACTCGATATCCTTTCCGGCGAGATCGATGAATTCGTTGCCAGTCAGGTCGATGCGCAGTCGATGAAGCCGTATCTGGATGCACTCCAGACGTGCCGCGATCGTCTGGCAGAAGCGACCTCNATAGTGCTGGCCCGGAGTAGTGAAGATCCGAACGAGATTGGTGCGGCCTCCTATAGCTATATGGAGCTAATGGGCCTTACGCTCTATTGCTTCATGTGGGCGCGTATATTGGCGGCAGTCAATGGGGGTAATAGCTCAGCTGGCTTTGATGCGAGCTATGCTGACTCCCTAGTCAAAATAGGTCAGTTCTTTATGCAAAGGTTATTGCCGCGAGGGGAGTCCTTGTTGGCTGAAATTGCGAGTGGCGCGGAAACGCTAATGGCGATGGACGCGGAACAGTTTTAAGAAGCAGAGGTTTATAGAGTGGCAAGATTAGCCACTCACTATTTTCCGCGAACTGTGAAGCGTATTGATTCAGGTCTTCGTCTCTCTCGCTTCCAGGTATCATGTCGCCCTGCTCCTCGAGGTTTAGCTTGGGCGAGAGCCGCTGTATACTGCATGCCGTTCTCAAATTCTGGGTCTTATTATGTTAAAAGTCGCTATAGTTGGTGCAGCGGGCCGTATGGGTCGTACTCTGGTTGAGGCTGTTCATCAAAACAACAGCACGATGTGTGTGTCTGTTGCTACGGTGCTTGCAGACGATCCTGCGCTGGGTGTTGATATTGGTCTTCTCTCGGTCGGAGCGGCGCTGGGTGTAAAGACCGTTGTCGGGCTAGATCAGGAAGGCCCTGATTTTGACGTACTGGTCGACTTCACCTCTCCTGAGGCAACTATGGATCACCTCGTTTACTGTCGTGCGAATAACAAGGCCATGGTGATAGGGACAACGGGCCTTTCCGTTGATCAGGAGCAGTCCCTGCAAGCGGCCGCCGCCGATATTCCTATCCTGGTTGCGCCGAACATGAGCGTGGGTGTCAACTTGTGCCTCAAATTATTAGAGGATGCGGCTCGAGTCTTGGGCGACGATGTGGATATAGAAATCACCGAGGCCCACCATCGCTTCAAGAAAGATGCGCCTTCGGGTACAGCCCTGAAGATGGGATCTGTTATCGCCGAGACACTGGGTAGAGATCTAGAGCAATGTGCTGTCTATGGCAGAGAGGGAGTCAGCGAAGAGAGGGATCGAAAGACCATAGGCTTCTCAACAATTAGAGCTGGCGATATTGTGGGAGACCATACCGTCACCTTCGCGAGCCTGGGCGAGCGGGTAGAGATAACCCACAAAGCCAGCAGTCGCATGACATTCGCGAGCGGTGCAGTACGTGGGGCTCAGTGGATAGTCGCGCAGGAGAACGGCTTATATTCGATGCGGGATGTGTTGGAGCTGTAGTTCGCAAACGGCGGGGCCTTATTTATTTTTCATCTTTGCGCATTTTCATTCAGTTCAGCATAGACAAGATAGGCCTAGTATCTATAAAATACTCTCTCAGTATGTTGGATACTGTAACCCTAGCGAATTATCAAAAATGCGGAGTGAAGAGATTCTTCATTCCGCTTTTTTTCGCCTGAAATTCATAGAATACTGAGAATAGTTTAGGAGTAAAAGTGGCTGGATCAGCTGTACTCGCGTTAGAAGACGGAAGCCTATTTACAGGCGTCGCAATTGGAGCCCAAGGCAGTTCCAGTGGTGAAGTGGTTTTCAATACATCTATGTCAGGCTATCAGGAAATTCTTACCGACCCTTCCTATGCCAAACAGATTGTCACTCTCACCTATCCCCACATCGGTAATACCGGTACCAATGAAGAAGATAACGAATCGAAACAGGTATGGGCATCCGGATTGGTTATTCGTGATCTACCCTTGCTGGCAAGCAACTGGCGTAATGAGCAATCCCTGGATGAGTTTCTGCAGGCCAGAAATGTTATTGCCATTGCCGAGATAGACACTAGGCGCCTCACTCGATTACTGCGTGACAAGGGCGCCCTCAATGGCTGTCTGCTATCCGGCGCTGCCCTAGAAGCAGGTGGCGAGGCAGAGGCACTGCGTCTGGCTAAGGAATTCCCTGGCTTGAAGGGGATGGACCTGGCTAGAGAGGTCAGCGTTAAAGATAGCTATACCTGGCAGGGAGGCGTTTGGGATCTCGAGTCTGGATATAAGGTTGAATCGGATAACCGCTTCAAGGTCGTCGCCTACGACTTTGGTGTGAAGAATAATATTTTGCGCATGCTGGTAGATCGGGACTGTGAGGTTACCGTGGTACCTGCAGAAACCCCGGCTGCTGAAGTACTCGCCATGAAGCCCCATGGTATTTTTCTTTCCAACGGCCCGGGTGACCCGGAACCCTGTGACTACGCTATAGAAGCAATAGCTGAATTTCTAAAACAGGGTATTCCTCTTTTTGGCATCTGCCTGGGTTGTCAGCTGATGGCTTTGGCCTGTGGTGCCAAGACGGTGAAGATGTCCTTGGGTCATCATGGTGCGAATCATCCGGTACAGAACCTAAAGGATGGAACTGTGCTTATTACCAGCCAGAATCATGGCTTTGCAGTTGACGAAACAACCCTGCCTGAAAACTTGGCAGCCACGCACAAATCTTTATTCGATGGCTCGCTGCAGGGTATTGAGCGCACGGATATACCGGCATTCGGATTCCAGGGACATCCAGAGGCGAGTCCCGGCCCCCATGATGTGGCCCCACTGTTCGATCATTTTATTGACCTGATGGCCAATCAGAGCTAAGGGCTAGGATGTTTTTTACAGGAAATGTTTAGCAAGAAAGCGTAGACATTGAACACAGCAGATTTAACCAGCAAGGTACAGACAACGAGACTATGCCACGAAGAAACGATATAAAAAGTGTACTAATAATCGGAGCGGGCCCGATAGTGATTGGCCAGGCTTGTGAATTCGACTACTCGGGCGCGCAGGCTTGTCAGGCTCTGAAGGAAGAAGGCCTTCGAGTCATATTGGTGAATTCTAATCCTGCGACCATCATGACTGATCCAGTTATGGCTGATGCGACCTATATTGAGCCCATCAACTGGCGCATGGTTGAAAAGATCATAGCGAAGGAAAAGCCCGATGCCATCCTGCCAACCATGGGGGGGCAGACAGCCCTCAACTGTGCGCTGGACCTTAATCGACATGGCGTCCTGGAAAAATACAATGTTGAGTTGATCGGTGCAAATTGCGAGGCGATAGATAAGGCTGAAGACCGTGAGCTTTTTGATCAGGCTATGCAAAAGATTGGCTTGGAAACGCCGCAGCACGGTATAGCGCATAATATGGAACAGGCGTACGAGGCTTTAGAGAAGGTTGGTTTTCCCTGCATTATCAGGCCGTCATTTACCATGGGCGGAACTGGAGGGGGAATTGCCTACAACAAGGAAGAGTTTGACGAAGTCTGTCAGCGCGGCTTGGCGCTTTCGCCTACTAGTGAACTGCTAATCGATGAGTCACTCATTGGCTGGAAAGAATACGAGCTGGAAGTCGTTCGCGACAAGAACGATAACTGCATCATCGTCTGTGCTATCGAGAACTTCGACGCTATGGGTGTGCACACCGGTGATTCAATAACCGTCGCCCCCGCGCAGACCCTCACCGACAAGGAATACCAGATTCTTCGTAATGCATCGCTCGCCGTCCTGCGCGAGATTGGTGTCGAGACCGGCGGTTCAAATGTGCAGTTTGGTATAAGCCCGGAAAATGGCAGGCTGGTAATCATCGAGATGAATCCGCGTGTCTCTCGTTCATCGGCACTCGCCTCCAAGGCGACAGGCTTTCCGATTGCCAGAGTGGCAGCGAAGCTGGCAATTGGATTTACGCTCGATGAATTGCGTAACGAGATTACCGGTGGCGCAACACCGGCGTCCTTTGAGCCATCTATTGACTACGTCGTTACCAAGATTCCACGCTTTACCTTCGAAAAATTTCCAGAAGCGAACGATCGCCTTACCACACAGATGAAGTCAGTGGGTGAGGTCATGGCAATCGGACGAACCTTCCAGGAATCCTTGAATAAGGCGCTGCGTGGACTCGAAGTCGGCATGTGCGGTTTCGATCCAGTGCTTAATCTCAAGCTTAGTGACGCAAAGGCTATTCTAACCAGAGAGTTAACCGAGCCGGGTGCGGAGCGAATCTGGTATGTCGCGGATGCCTTCCGAGCGGGCTGGCCACTCGATACGGTGCACGATCTAACCGGTATCGATAACTGGTTTCTGGTGCAGATCGAAGATCTTATCAAAGACGAGAAGATGCTCGCCGAGAAGACACTGCAAGATATAGATAAAGATATGATGCGTAAGCTCAAACGCAAGGGTTTCTCTGACAAGCGCATGAGCCAGATTTTGGAAGTGCCGGAATTATCGGTACAGCATAAGCGGCATGAGCTGGGAGTTCGGCCAGTCTATAAGCGGGTAGACACCTGTGCTGCTGAGTTTGTTTCCTCGACAGCCTACATGTATTCGACCTATGAGGAGGAGTGCGAAGCCGCGCCTTCCGATAGAGATAAGATAATGGTGTTGGGCGGAGGGCCTAACCGAATTGGGCAGGGCATAGAGTTCGATTATTGTTGTGTGCATGCTGCACTCGCCATGCGCGAAGACGGCTACGAGACCATCATGGTCAATTGCAATCCGGAGACAGTATCTACTGATTACAATATCTCTGATCGCCTGTACTTCGAGCCACTGACATTCGAAGACGTAATCGAAGTCGTACAGCTTGAGAAGCCTAAGGGCGTTATCGTNCAATTTGGCGGGCAGACCCCGCTGAATCTGGTAAAGCGTTTGGAGGAGGCCGGCGTGCCTGTGATAGGAACCAGTCCCGATGCCATCGATAGGGCAGAGGACCGCGAGCGTTTCCAGCAATTGATCGAGAAGCTGGGCTTGAAACAGCCACCAAATAGCACGGTGCGCAGCGTCGAAGAAAGTATCGAGGCGGCGCAGAAGATTACTTATCCTCTGGTCGTACGTCCCTCCTATGTTCTGGGTGGGCGGGCCATGGAGATTGTGTATAACGAGGAAGAGCTGGATCGTTACATGCATGATGCGGTTAAGGTGTCTAACGAGAGCCCGGTGTTGTTGGATTACTTCCTGAGTGCGGCGATAGAGATCGACGTTGACCTGGTATGCGACGGCGAACAGGTTGTAGTCGGCGCAATCATGCAGCATATAGAGCAGGCCGGAATACATTCCGGCGACTCTGCGTGTTCGCTGCCTCCTTATAACCTGCCAATGGATGTGCAGGATGAGATTCGCAAGCAGGTGAGTGCGTTAGCTTTGGAGCTGGGCGTGATCGGCTTGATGAACACTCAGCTCGCTTATCAGGATGGAAAAATCTATATCATCGAGGTGAATCCTCGAGCGTCGCGTACCGTACCGTTCGTTTCAAAATGCATCGGGCGGTCGCTTGCAAAAGTGGCTGCGCGTTGCATGGTCGGCACCACGCTGAAAGAGCAGGGTTTTACCAAAGAAATAATACCTAAAACATTTGCGGTGAAAGAGGCTATCTTCCCTTTTAACAAGTTCCCAGGTGTTGATCCCATACTAGGGCCGGAAATGAAATCTACCGGCGAAGTTATGGGCGTTGGAGTTACTTTTGCCGAGGCCTACGCGAAGGCGCAGATGGGCGCTGGCGAAACCTTTGAGATAAAGGGTAATGCCTTCCTGAGCGTGCGCGATGCGGACAAGCCCCATATCGCCGAGGTGGCCGAGAAGCTTCTTGGCTTAGGCTATTCTATCGTTGCCACCCATGGCACTGCAGCTGTTATCGAAGAGGCCGGCCTGGAAGTCATGGGTGTGAATAAAGTTGCCGAGGGTAGACCTCATATAGTCGATATGTTAAAAAATGACGAGATACAGTTGATCGTCAACACGACTGAGGGAAAGCAGGCGATATCAGACTCCTCTATCATCAGGCGTACCGCCTTGCTACATGATGTGTTTTGCACAACGACCGTTGCTGGCGCATTGGCTGTTTGCGAAGCGCTAGCCTTCGGTGGCAATATGTCTGTATATACAATTCAAGATCTTCACGCTGCACTGAATTAGACTGAAGCAATGAGATTTGGCATCGGCTGTTTTTAAAACTGCCGAATTGGCCGCTTCTATTGATTCACTTTATTTCTGGCGTGAAAAATCGAAAATGGAAAAATTATGCCTAGAGTACCAATGACAGTCGAAGGTTCTGAGCGATTACGCGAAGAGCTGAATGAATTGAAATCAGTGCAGCGCCCGAAGATTACCAAGGCTATAGCCGAGGCTAGGGAGCATGGCGACCTGAAAGAGAATGCTGAATATCATGCGGCGCGTGAACAGCAGAGCTTTTGCGAAGGTCGAGTGGCAGAAATTGAAGGCAAGTTAGCCGACGCGCAGGTAATCGACGTAACCAAGATCGAGCCTACCGGCAGGGTTATTTTTGGTACGACGGTTACTCTGGTTAATCTGGAAACGGATAAGACGGTAATCTACCAGATTGTCGGCGAAGACGAAGCGGATGTTCCCAAGGGAAAGATATCGGTTAGCTCTCCTATTGCACGTGCGATCATGGGCAAGCAGGAAGGTGATGAGATTGTAGTGAATGCGCCTGCAGGGGATATCGAATACGAAATTGCTCAGGTTGAGCATAAGTAGCCGCTTTTTTGCCAGCTAGGTTGGTTTAGCTAGGCTTGCGTTTGATATTGGATAGCCGGCCTTCGTGTTTCTTTGCCCTTCTATACAGTAGAACCGTGTGTCCGATGCTTTGCACACACTCGGCTTGAAAATCCTTGCAGATAGTCTCGGTAAGTTCCTTCTTGGCGGTTCGGTCCTCGGCCAGGAGTTTAATCTTGATGAGTTCGTGATCGCTCAGGGCGCGGGCCAGTTCCAGCTTGATGTTTTCGCTCAAGCCTTTTTGGGCGATTGAAACGATTGGGTGTAAATTGTGCCCAATGGCTCGGAATTGCTTCTTGACTGCGTTACTTAGTGCCATGTTAGTACCCTGACTAGTGCTAAAAAATTTCAGTAGCCGCTACGATTAGCTGCTTTTCAAGAGGGAAGCGGATTCTAGCTGAACACAGGTAATTAATAAACGTCAAAAGGGCACTGCCTGTCATAGGCGGGTCATAGTAGGCTTTCGGTGATGGCGCGATCAAAAACTAGCAAGCAATGGTTAAAAGAGCATTTTGACGATGTCTATGTGCGCCGTGCTCAGGAGGAGGGCTATCGCTCCCGGGCTAGCTTTAAGCTGCTGGAAATTCAGGAGCAGGACCGGCTGATCAAAAGAGGGATGACTGTTGTGGATCTAGGTGCCGCTCCCGGTGGTTGGTCGCAGGTGGCGGCGAACCTGGTGGGCGATAAGGGGCAGGTGATAGCGAGTGATATCTTGCCGATTGACTCATTGCCGGATGTCGAATTCTTGCAGGGTGATTTCACCGAGCAGGCGGTATTGGATAGCCTTATCAAACTACTCAAAGATGAGCGTGCAGACCTTGTAATCTCGGATATGGCACCCAATATGAGTGGTATGAGGGATATCGACATCCCCCAAGTTATGTATCTTGCTGAACTGGCTCTAGATCTCACCAGGACTGTCCTGAAGCCTGAGGGAAGGTTCCTCGTTAAGGTTTTTCATGGTGAGGGTTATGAGGAGCTGCAAAAGCAGCTGAAGAGTAGCTTCACAAGCTTGAAGGTCAGGAAACCCAAGGCCTCCAGGGCGAGATCGAGCGAAATTTATCTATTGGCCTCCGGTTTTCGGGGCTTAAACTGAATTGACGTGCATTATTCTGCGCGTTCATTAGAATTGGGCTAGAAGATGAGCCCTTCCTAATCGATCGCCAGCAGGTGCTTCATCACTATTTTTCTATAACCACTGGGGGATAAACCCTTGAATGATATGGCAAAAAACCTGATTTTGTGGATGATTATTGCCGGAGTGCTACTCACGGTTTTCCAGAACATCAGTCAGGAACCGCGAGAAGATACAATTAACTACTCCGAATTCATCCGAGAAGTTCGATCGGGCAGGGTTCAACGCGTCGAGCTCGCAGGAATCAATATCACTGGAGTTCGCAGTGACAACACCCAATTCCGTTCGGTCATGCCACTAATCGGCGATGATCAACTGCTGAACGACCTGTTTGAGAATGATGTCGACGTCACGGCTAACGAGCCTGAACAGCGTAGCATATGGACTGATTTACTCCTTTCTATCTTTCCGATATTGATAATTGTCGCGCTTTTTCTATTTTTTATGCGACAGATGCAGGGAGGTGGAGCTGGCGGCAAAGGTGGCCCAATGTCTTTTGGCAAGAGCAAGGCCAAGCTATTGGGCGAAGACCAGATCAAAGTCACCTTCGCAGATGTGGCGGGTGTCGACGAAGCGAAAGAGGATGTGCAGGAGTTAGTGGAATTCCTGCGCGAGCCAGATAAGTTCCAGCGCTTGGGCGGCCGAATCCCTCGCGGTGTGTTGATGGTAGGTCAGCCCGGTACGGGTAAGACATTGCTAGCCAAGGCTATCGCCGGTGAGGCGAAGGTTCCTTTCTTCTCGATTTCAGGTTCAGACTTCGTAGAGATGTTTGTGGGTGTGGGTGCTTCCCGTGTCCGAGATATGTTTGAGCAAGCGAAGAAACAGGCACCCTGTATTATTTTCATCGATGAGATAGACGCGGTAGGTCGCCATCGTGGTGCCGGATTAGGTGGTGGGCACGACGAGCGCGAGCAGACGCTTAACCAGCTACTCGTTGAGATGGATGGTTTCGAAGGTAATGACGGCGTGATAGTTGTTGCGGCGACAAATAGACCTGACGTGTTAGACCCGGCACTATTGCGCCCAGGTCGATTCGATCGTCAAGTTGTTGTTGGCTTGCCTGATATCCGTGGTCGTGAACAAATTCTAAAGGTGCATATGCGAAAGGTACCTATAGATGACAACGTAAGAGCGAGTGTGATCGCGCGTGGCACACCAGGCTTTTCCGGTGCGGATCTGGCTAACCTGGTTAACGAGGCAGCGCTGTTTTCTGCCAGAGCAGGCAAGCGCCTGGTCACTATGGAAGAATTTGAGAAAGCAAAAGACAAGATCATGATGGGCGCCGAGCGCAAATCGATGGTAATGTCTGAGAAAGAAAGGATGAACACGGCTTACCACGAGTCGGGGCATGCGATCGTTGGCCGTTTAGTTCCAGATCATGACCCTGTCTATAAAGTCAGCATCATTCCCCGTGGTCGAGCCTTAGGTGTGACGATGTTCCTGCCTGAGGAAGATCGCTACAGCCTGAGCCGTCAAACTATCTTAAGTCAGATTTGCAGCCTCTATGGTGGGCGCATCGCGGAAGAGATGACGTTGGGTAAAGACGGCGTGACGACTGGTGCCTCGAACGATATTCAGCGAGCAACTGAGATGGCTCGCAATATGGTGACTAAATGGGGTCTATCCGAAGAGTTAGGCCCGCTTCTGTATTCAGAAGATGAAGGTGAGGTATTTCTGGGTCGCTCGGCAGCCTCGCAGTCGAAGTCCTTTTCGGGTAATACGGCGATCTCTATCGATACTGAAGTACGGAAGATTATCGATGAATGCTACGGCAGGGCTGAGAAGATTCTCGAAGATAATCGTGAAAAACTGGAGATGATGAAAGACGCCCTGATGGAATATGAGACTATCGATTCCGATCAGATAGACGACATCATGAATGGTGAGAAGCCTAGACCGCCCGCCGATTGGTCGGATACCGATTCCAGCAATTCGGATAGTGGTGGATCCAGCGCTACCGAAGTGAAGAATGAAGATCTTGGTAAGTCTGGAAAAATCGGTGGCCCTGCCAGCGAACATTAGTCTTAAAGATAGTTCTTAACCGTGATTGATTGCCTTACAGCAGGAGATAGACAGATTGATCTGTCTATTCCTGTTTGCATGGGCATCATAAATGCTACACCTGACTCTTTCTCCGATGGTGCCGAGCTGCAAAGATCGGGCACCACCTCCTTTCAACTAGATATCGACAAGGCTCTATTTCGCGCCGAGACCATGGTTGCCGAAGGCGCTACCTTTGTCGATGTGGGCGGAGAGTCCACTCGTCCTGGAGCGGCGACGGTTAGCGAGCAGGAAGAGCTCGATCGAGTCATTCCCCTAATAGCTGCAATTAGTGCGAGCCTGGATGTTTGTGTCTCGATCGACACGAGCTCACCTGTGGTAATGAAAGAAGCTCTGGACAGCGGTGCTCAACTGATTAACGATATTCGCGCACTGGCGATACCCGGAGCGGCAGAACTGCTAGCTTCGACTAAGGCGGCTGTCTGCTTGATGCATATGCAGGGTGCGCCTAGCACTATGCAGAAAACTCCCTCCTATGGCAGTGTAGTGCTCGAGGTATTCGATTTCCTGAAATCCCGAGTTGCGTATTCTCTGGAATGCGGAATAGAGCAGGACCGTCTGTTGATCGACCCCGGCTTCGGCTTCGGCAAGACTGTGCAACACAATTATCAGCTATTAAAAAACCTTGGGTATTTTTCTCAGCTGGAGATACCTCTGCTAGTGGGCCTGTCGCGTAAGTCCATGATTGGTGAGGTTGTAGCGCGGCCGGTTGAGCAGAGATTGGCAGGCTCCATCGCTGCAACCACGCTTGCGCTCGCCTCGGGAGCGAGAATAATCCGCACTCACGATGTTGCTGCCACCATGGATGCAATTAGAGTAAACTTGTCATATTCAAGCGCCGAGTAAATTTCGATATGACCAAAAAAACAAAACAATATTTTGGTACCGATGGCATACGCGGTGCCGTAGGTACTGCGCCAATAACTCCAGATTTCATGTTGAAACTTGGCTGGGCGGCAGGCACCGTGTTCGCGAAGAAAGGTGGGGCGCGTAACAAGATTCTCATTGGCAAGGACACACGTATATCCGGCTATATGTTTGAGGCGGCGCTAGAGGCCGGGGTAACGGCGGCAGGGGTCGATATCAATCTATTGGGGCCAATGCCCACGCCTGCCATCGCCTACCTGACTCGAACGCTGCGAGCCCAGGCTGGCATTGTTATCAGCGCCTCCCACAATTCCTTTCAGGATAACGGCATTAAGTTCTTCTCGGGCGATGGCAGCAAGCTAGCCGATGAGATCGAATTAGCTATCGAAGAGCAGCTAGCAAAAACCATCTCAACCGTGCACCCGAGATCACTGGGCAAGGCCTCTCGAGTTCCCGATGCGGCTGGCAGGTATATCGAATTCTGTAAAAGCCGGGTTGACTCTGGCCTAAAATTCAATGGGCTTAAGATTGTTCTCGACTGTGCCCATGGCTCCACCTATCACATCGCGCCTAGTGTTTTTGAGGAGCTCGGTGCCTCGGTGACTTCTATTGGAGTTAGTCCGGACGGCCTGAATATCAATGAAAATAGCGGCTCAACATCGCCAGAGAAACTGGTCGAAGCCGTGCTGCAAGAACAGGCTAATCTGGGCATTGCGTTCGATGGCGACGGTGACCGTGTGGTCATGGTTGATCATCTTGGCAATATTGTGGATGGCGATGAAATACTCTACATCATCGCGCGCGACAGGCGGCGCCAGAATATTGATTTTGGCGGCGTGGTGGGCACGTCGATGAGCAATTTGGGCGTGGAACAGGCGCTAGACGCTCTGGATATTCCCTTTGCCAGAAGTGCAGTTGGAGATCGTTACGTCATGCAGGAGTTGCTCAAGCGCGGCTGGAGCGTTGGCGGAGAATCCTCCGGGCACATAATCTGCCTGGACAAGACAACAACCGGTGACGGCATCGTCTCTGCGCTTCAGGCCCTGTCCGCAATTTCGAGTAGTCAGAGTTCTCTGGCAGAACTGGTCAGTAAGATAAACAAGTACCCGCAGTCCATGATTAACGTACGCATCGCTGAATCTGCTGATGTTTCGGCCAGCAAGAAAGTGCAGCAGGCCGTGTCAAGCGTAGAGGCTAAACTGGGTTCTAAGGGGCGCGTGCTATTGCGACCATCGGGTACCGAGCCCGTGATACGAGTGATGGTAGAGGGGGAGGATGCCGCCGAGGTGCTCATGCTCGCCGAAGAACTGGCGGAAGTCGTTGGAAAAGAAGTGGGTGCGGCGACCTAAGAGATGCTTGCCGTGTTGCAAGACCCTTGTATCTTAGTTAGTATTGGCGCCCGTTTTGGCGGGCTGTTTTAGATTAGCTCAAAGGTTCGCTCTTCTGGATTTGTAAGCATGCGTCAAAAATTGGTTGTCGGAAACTGGAAGATGCATGGCTCGCGCACGCAGGTGCGACAGTTGATCGAGGATGTAGCCGCCGGTACCGCTGGCTTGAATGACGTCGAGATAGCTGTAGCGCCGACGTTTCTGCATCTGGGCTTGGCGGCGCAATTAAGCCAGCAGGTGGGGGCTGAACACCCCAAGCTGGCGGCGCAGAATCTGTATCCCCAGGAGCAAGGCGCTTTTACCGGTGAGGTTTCAGCACCTATGTTGGCGGATTATGGCGTCACCTACGTTATTGTAGGGCACTCCGAAAGACGCGAGATATTCGCTGAAACAGATCAAGCAGTGGCTGTGAAATTTCAGGCAGCGCAAGAGGGTGGTTTGCTTCCCATCCTCTGTGTAGGGGAGTCGCTGCAGCAAAGAGAGCAGGGCTCAAGCGAAGAAGTCGTGCTAAGTCAGCTAGATGCGGTAATAGCCGCGGCAGGTGTCGAGGCGTTACAATCGGCTGTTATTGCCTACGAGCCTATTTGGGCAATCGGCACGGGAAAGACTGCAAGCCCGGAGCAGGCGCAGGGCATTCATAGGGTGCTTCGAGAACATATTGCGAAGTCGAACTCGACTATCGCGGCAGGCGTAAGAATTTTATACGGTGGCAGTGTCAAGGCCTCCAGTGCGACAGAGTTGTTTGACCAGACCGATATTGACGGTGGTCTGGTTGGTGGGGCCTCTTTAAAGGCTGAAGAGTTTATATCCATTTGTAAAAGTGCGGATTAACGATCATGCAGACGATAGTAGTTGTAGTTCACGTAATTGTAGCCATCGCGATAATAGGCCTGGTTCTCTTGCAGCAGGGCAAAGGCGCAGACGCCGGAGCTTCTTTTGGTGCGGGCGCCTCGCAAACTGTATTTGGCGCCTCAGGCAGCGGTAATTTCTTGGTGCGGGCTACGACTATCGGCGCCACGATATTTTTTATTACCAGCCTCTCTCTGGCTGTGTTTGCCAAGAATCAGTCTTCACTGGGCGGTGCCGCAAACTCGCCACTGGTAAATGAAGAGCTGTTGCAGGAGATCTCAACACCTGTGTCTGATGTGCCTCAACTAGATGTGGCGCCTGCGCCAACATCCAGTGCTGACGACGTGCCCAGCCTGCCTGGCAACGATAACTAGGATAGATAAGAATTAGCCGAAGTGGTGAAATTGGTAGACACGCTACCTTGAGGGGGTAGTGACCTCTGGTCGTGCCGGTTCAAGTCCGGCCTTCGGCACCAAAT
>JGI20151J14362_10000190_pt1 | contig 44945 bp, 8 predicted proteins | sample COG_01_FD_14362 | JGI IMG/M metagenome (IMG submission 14362)
TTCGTCCTCGGTCGGAAACAGATACACGCGCGTGTAATGCTTGTAGTAAATTAATTCTTGATGTATAATATTAAATAGCTTTAAAACGTTGCGATTTTTTGTTCAGAAAGGTAAAAAGAAGCTTTTTTTCTCTTCTCATTTTCCTTCATTTTAATTTAAAGCACACACACAAAAATTTTGGAGAAGAAGAAAAAATGGCATCAGCGTCCGACGGTGGCGAAGATCAAGCGACATTAGCCAATCAGCAAACGAACATAGACGAATCGACGGTGAAAGAACCTTTAGACTTAGTTCGATTATCCTTAGACGAAAGAGTGTACGTGAAACTAAGAAACGATCGAGAGTTGAGAGGGAAATTACACTCCTACGATCAACACTTGAACATGTTGTTGGGAGAAGTCGAAGAAATCACGACGATTCGAGAGGTTGACGAGGAGACGTACGAAGAGATTATCAAGAGTAACAAGAGAAGTGTGCCGTATTTGTTCGTGAGAGGTGACGCGGTGACACTGATATCGCCGCACGAAATTCGTTCGTAAAAAACATTCCATGCTTTTGCAAAGAAAAAGAAAAAGAAAAAGAAGAGAAAATTATAGAAGAGAGCTATGTAGCGTGTAATTGATGATAGAGAAAAAAAGAGGATTTTTACAGTATTAATATGATCTCAACGAACAAAACCGTGTACCTATAGTTACGGTACGTGTGTGTACTATTTACGCTTCACCTTTTGCCTCTTGTCTAGCGAGGTACTCCTTAACGGATAAAGAGTTTCCAGCCAACGCTTTCGATCCTCCATTCGAGGAGGCGTTCATTCTCCCGGCGGCAAATCTTTGCCTGACGAGAACTGGATCGCGCTCCGTGGCTCTTTTCGCGTGCGTTAAAGAAGGTTTCATCCCGTTGCTATTCATGTTGAGGAGTTTATTTTGCGCGAGTTGGTGCGATTTTGAGATGTGATGCAAAGACTCGCGAAGTTTCTCCTTCATCGTTTTGTAGTTCGCGAACGCGTCTTCTTCATCCTCTTCTTCTTTGCGTTCGTTTCCTGCCGCAGCTGTCTCTGCATTCATTTCGGCCATTTTCGCAGCTTTCTCTGCTGCAGCTTTTGCGTTGTTCTCGCCATCTGTTTTCATGGACCAATACGTCGTCACTCGCGTCGGACGTCTCGAAAAAGGATCGTCTTCAGAAATATCTTTACCCTCTTTCACCTTCTTGATGTGTTTCACCGCCGCTTGAGACAATTTAATTGCGTTTGAAAACTCATTTTTCTTGTTGATATCCGCCATGACTTTTTGATTACCGCCTCGTTTGTTTATTTTGTTCTCGATTTTCTCGTTCAATTCTTTGATGGCTTCCTCCAACTTTTCTTGTTGTTCGACGTCTCCTTCCTCGCGGGCTTTCGCCAATTGCATCTTCATCTGCTCTTTTTCAAAGATGAAATTCGTCGATACCCCACCTCGTTTTTGCTTGTTCAGCTCGAGCATTTTTTGAACATCCTCAGCAGTGTATCGATATTCGTCTGCGCCGGTTAATTTTTTTGAGATGATGTCGCAGTCGTCCACCGAGGGAAGATATTTTTTCGCGGTTTTCTTAACGTGTTCGTACCATTTCCCGAACTCTGAATTTTTGAACCGTTCATCGTCGTGATCGAGAATGAGACTACCGACACCCACAGTTGCGTTGCTCTCATCGTTGGCCCGAGCAAACGCATCGTCTACGCGATTTGATGTTTCTGAAATTCGAAACGTCTTCTCGTGACTACCCCAACGCAAAATCAACCACTTTTTCGTGGCTTTTTTTGCGTTCGTGCCGTCGTTATACTCGTACGCTTTTAAGCTATACGTTTGCGTTGTTCCTTGATATGATCCGTCCGCGATTCCGGCGATTTGACACAATCGATAGCGACTTTCTTTGTTTTTATCCAAGCCGATGTTCACTCGAACAAACGCGCCTTCCACGGCGCTCTCGTAAAAAGGTTCCGATATCCACTTCTCTAACTTTGATCTTGGAAGTGTGATCGCTCTCACATCTTTTGCCGTAGCTTCTTCAAAAACATCCATATCATCGTCGTATCCAAATCCACCGCTGCTGCTCGATTCGTCGTCTGAATAGTCGCCTCCTCTTTTTCTTCTCCCTCGAGTCGAGGAAGGTTTCTTCTGTTTCGATCTTCGCCCTTTTGTCGTCGTCATCGACGTTCGTCTTCTCTTCTTCCTCGCTAACATTTCTTCCTCATCTTCTGAATCTAACCTGTCCTCGTCATCGTAGGATAAACCCGAAGAAGAGGACAAATCGTCGGAAGAGGACCCGGCTTCGTCGATTTTCTTTTTCACTTTCTTTCCAATCTCTTCCAGAGCCTTCTTCGATTTCTCGTCTTCGCCTTGTCGCAATCTTTCTCTCCCTTTATTCCTTTCCTTCTCTTCTCTCTCCTTCGCTTTCTCTAAAATCCGCTTGCGATCTTTTAAGATTTTCAACTTTGCGCTCCGCTTCGCCAACTCTTCTTCGCGATCCAATTCATTCATTTGCATCAATTCTTGCCGATCGGCCTCGTCTCCGTAGCCGTCGGAATCATACTTCGCGAGAAAAGCTTCGTCATCATTTTCTTCTCTCCCGTTCCCTCCCATCCGCCGCTTCTCGTCGTCGTCGTCGTCGTCATCAGAGTCTAGAAAACGCGTCGACTGGGGGGGCATTTCTTTGTTCGTATCGTCGTCCGACATGTTTTGTTTGAAGAGGAAATTTATACTTTCTTTGTGGATTGGAGAGGCACAAAAATGAAGAGATTTTGCTCTTTTGAAAGGAGAGACAAGTTTTTGAAGGAGTGAAAATGGGGAGATGAGAAAACGAGACAGAGAGGGATCGATAAAAGAGGGNTAAATAAAAGTTCATCTTCTGCGGCTGGGTTCATTCTAATAACAACGAGTACATCAAACGAGTATTCCATCATTACAAAAAGAAAAGAGTACTAAGTTATCAAGATGCTATCTGAAAATCTCATCATATTCATCATCATCGCATGTGAAAAATCAACTCTTATTGAGAATGCGTTTGTTGCAAGCGTTCTTCCAGCGCCCTGATGCGTTGAGAGCGGTTGTACCTCTCTTGCACTTCTGGTCTTTGACGACCAAATCCAAAGAGACCACCGCCGCTTCCAGTGTTGGCAGATCCTTCGTTATCTGAATCGTCCTCGCTCGAGCTCGAATCAAATTCATCCAAGGCTCCATCGTAGTCCTCATCGATGAAATCAATGTGCATCATCTGCAAGTTGCGTCGGCGTTTGAAGAACATCCACAGCATCCACGCAAAGACGGTCAACACAGCAATTGAGGGGACAATCACAACCGATCTATCCAAGTCACCCTCGACATATTCCACATAGACTGGCATCGGGGGGGAGAGCGGAGGCGCAGGCGGCGGTGGAGAGTAAATAGTCGGTGGCGGCGGGTAATAAACCGTCTCCACGAAATACGGTCCAAACGTGAGCGCGGAATATAAAGAAGTAGAGAATCCTCTTATGGAAGTAGAGTCCGTAACATTGAAGTTATCTGGGCTCCATTTCCTCGGCAAGTCTGACCATTCCGTCACAAAGTCCCCGAATCCATCATCACCTAACGGCCACTGTCGAATTTCGGTTTGGTAGTCTTCTCGATCTTTCGATTGACCATCAAAAATTTGATCCCATGACTTATGCATCGTAAAGTCAAAGTAAGACGCATTGGAGGGGATTCTAGCAGCGTACGCAAAGTTATCCGTGGCAATTGCGTAGTCCAACATCGCAGTAGGTGTGGATGCAATCATTGCTGTGAGAGCATCCTCGCCGAGATTCAAGGAACCTTTATCAGGAGAGTTGAACGCTTTTATTTGCTCCGCAAAATGACCATTTCCAGATTTCACAAACTGCGGTACAACTATAGCCGTGTAACCGTATTGCTCCTCACCACCGTCGATTAATACTTTCGCAGAGAATGGATTAATCGTATCCATAGCACTCAATGAATAAGTTGTCTTTGTGAAGACAGTCGACGAGACGCGAATGATGTCATCAGACGTAACATTCTTACCGCACGTAAATCCAGCGAGCTCGGAAAAGCATGGTCCATCGTCATCAATGTCAATATTCATGGATAATAGCGGACCCGACACATCAGTAACGTCGCTAGTTATTTGCGGTACTGTCAACATCAAATCAGTCGAACGTTCGTTTCTAAGAATCTGAGTTGGGGAACGTCTTTGACCGGCGAAGCCAGTCACCGTGAAATAGAACGCTTCAACAGATTCCGGGTCTTCTCCGGGAACCAAGGTATCCGCAATTGCCTGTCCAAGCCACGTAGTTGCGGTAATAACATCGTTCATTTTGTCTTGGTCTCTGATAATTGGACTGTTGTGGCACCCTACGTACGCCTGCACTAACATATTACTCAAAAACTCAGCCGCGCAAACCTTTGCAGCATCTGTTAACTGCAAGTCCACATTCAGCGCACCGTCCACATAGAGTCTATGTTGAAACACCGCACCCTTTATCTTAGACGTCGCCCCCGAGCTAAACAACACGTCAAACGCTTCGTTCGAAATCTCACCTGGCTTCCATAATATAGTATTCATGGAGCAAATATACTTCTCGAGATAGTCATCGTCTACAGAAGATGCGAGATCCAACGGTGAGTACTCTTGAATGAGTTGATTTTTCATGGCTAAGAACTCCGTCTCGACAGAATTGCATGCAAGTGCCGGAGTTGGTTGATCACTAATAGTAGCCGGTGGAACGCCCCAAGTCTTACCCCAGACGTTGATAAATGATAAAGCACGTGCTGTGTCTTTCGCTCCGACGTAAGCGTTGAAATCAGTGTTAATCAAAGTCTGCGCAACTTCTGATGATGCCGCATACCAGCTACGGCCAGACGCCCGAACCTTTCTTCCTTTCGCGGTCCTAGCCGGGTCTTTCGCATCCGTGATTTCCGTGTTCGATATACGCTGAATAATTTTGATCGATTCGGCGTCAAACTTAGCTCTGCGTTCAGCTTTGGTACCTGACATTGCAATTGATCTCCAGTTCTCTGCCAACATACGCCTGCGGGTTGAGGACGAGCTCGAGGTCGAGTCGCCAAAAATCGCAGCCGTGGAAGTTTGCTCCGCATCTTCCGTCAACTTTCTGACCAAGTTACAGGAAACTTGCTGAGTAGTATCCTCGTCAACAATTGCAGCTGCAAGAGGATTGATTCTCAAGTAGTAGTCTGTTGCGTACCTCGTTGCCATTCCTTGTTCATCGTAAACATAAACAATCAAAATGATATCAGCAGTGTTCACACCATCACCAGCCGAGGGCAACGAGAAGCCCGAAATTTTCGTGTTCGTCGTTTCCTTACCCGAAATGGCTGTTTCTTCGCTTTCTTGACCTCTGAGGGCGTAAGCGAACTGGTACAAACAAGATGTAGAACAATCAGTAGTTCCATCTAACCATTGTTTTGCAACAAGCTCAAATTCGGTTTGTCCATCCTCGAAGCCGTAATCCACAAGCAAGACTTCCTGTTGAGTGGCGTCGTCAACGACATTTTCAGCAGCAGGTACGGACTTATAAGAATCTTCTCCACATTCGCAACCATCGATGGCCGACGGACATAATATCGTCGAAGTCATTTCATTATACCTAACTTCCAAGAAGCCGCCAGAAGGCGGTGTTCCAACTGTGATCGTTTGGCTTGCTTCACCAGTAGTTCCCGAAGCTTCCAAAATCACGGTGCATTTAAACGTGTACTCGGAACCAGCCAAGAGAGTATTCGGCGCAAGAGTCAATGAGCTTTGTTTGACAGCTTCAGACGGTTCTACGCCGTAAGAAGTCGAGACTAAAGATTCCAAACTACCTCCTGCAAATCCTACAGAACCAGACACGAGTTCCCATTGATAAGTGACACTTTCGCCCGAGGCGACAGCCGCAGTCGCGGAAGGTGACTCGCACGTGAGTGTACCACCTCTGGTTGGTGACCATTCGCCTTGAAAGTAATCTTCATCGTCGTCTCCGATAGTTACAGAAACGGACGTGATACTCGTCCACGTGACGTATGCTGTTTTCGTTCTTCCGGTGAGCGATGACTGACCGCGAACTCCTTTCGAGATGGTACAGCCAATCTCGTACATGTTATTCGTTCCGAGATATTGAAGTAGATCACTCCCTGGAATAGATATGGTGTCAGTGTCAGTCGCAAACATAGCACTCGCATCAGTGAAGCAATCTGCACCATCGGCGATCTCAACCAGTTCGCACGTCGATTCACCATCAGGAATTTCACATGCTTTCGTGCAGAACCAGTAGTAACTCCACGGATAAGCCACACCAGACTCATCACGTGAGTCTTCAGGATCAAACGGAGACGCAACGAGTGAGTTTGTCAAAAATGGTGAAACAATTCTATCTCCACCAAGCCTATCCTCGACGATAATTTCACGGTAAGCGACATTCACTTTCGTTGTTGATGTTATAGCTTGAGCAGTATTGCCGGAAGAAGCAATAGTTGCCGTAACTAACAACTCATACGTTTCTCCAGGTTCGAAAGAGTTTGGAGGAAGAGTAAGTTCCGGAGTCCCTCGCGTATTAATCCAATCAGAAGATTCAACTTGCAAGGATCCCGCTGTGAACTCCCAATAATACTCGAGAGCGTTCAAATTCTCGGGATAATCCATGCAAGACGTGTCCGGAGCTGATACGTACGAGATAATTGTCAAGCGATCCGAAGCGTAGATGGTAACTTCTTCCGGAGTTGCAATCTTGGGCAAAGGAACAGCAGCGACTGCCGTATCAAAAGTCGCAGTTGACGTTGTTCCTAAAAAGTTCGTAACTTGTAACTCAGCAGTGTACGTTCCGCCTGGCACAAGGTCCGTGTACGGAACGAAGAGACTATCTGTGCAAGTATTAATCTTGTTAGCTGTGTCAACTTCGCAAATATCAATATTAGATACATCTTGCGTACTGGTAATTCTCCAAACGTACGTGAGGGCTCTACCACCACCACCAGTCGATCTCAACGCATCAAAGTTGAGAGGAGTGCACGTACCAACACTGACCACACCAGTTATTGAGGCCTTTACAGATGGGTAAATGAGAGGTCCAAGGACACCCGTCGACGCAACGGCGAAGTACGAATTTCTGTCCTTCGTTCGGATGGTTTGTTGCTTCAAGGTGATGAACGATGCCGCGTTCTGCGACGTTTGTGGCTTCACCGTAGGGTTCGATCCGAGCGTAATTTGCAAATAATTGTGAGTTTTCGAGCCAGCGCCATCATCGGTCGGAATGTTAGTCCACTTACACAATGGGTTCGTACCCAAAAGACTGATCGTGGCTGTGGCAAGGACGTTTGAACAGTCAGATGCGCCTATTTGCATAGCCTCATCTGTCTCCACATCGAACACAACTTGGATCGTTGACAAAGAGTTTGCAAATCTCACTTCCGTGACAACAGGCGCAGGAACTGGTTTCACGGTGATGACTTTATTTGAACCATCACCAATCGCTTCTTTCTTTTGAATTATTTGGATGTAGTACGTGCCCGGCAGAATTGTCGAATATGTAAATTTGAAGACACCCGGCGAAACGTACTCAGCGCCGTTATTCGTGTATTCATATCCTTGAATCTCCGCACCTTCGGGTACGATTTCATCAAGGTCGATGGTAATCTCAAAGTCGTTCAATTCATCATCCGCGCTGAATGGGTGCAATCCAGAGCTAAATGCAAGGTTTCCGTACACGTCTCGCGTGGTGATGTAAACCGTTCGGTCCGTAGAAGTAGCAACAAGACCAGATGCGATGCCACCAGATAACGTCGTTTTATACACATTCGCAGTGCCACCTACAACCGTGATCGGAACATACATGGACGACACCATTGACCCACCGGACTCGTCTCGTTCAGTCAAGGATAAGTACCAGGTTCCTTCCTTGTACAAGGTGAACGTTACAGAGTAACCACCGCTTTCCTTCGTTCCAGAGTATCCAGTGACGGTGCCAGTCCTTGAAGTGGCACCGGTTGCTTTCAAAGCATCGCTGGGAATCAATTCAACATCCCATAGGAGCGCTGGAGTAGCGTGATCGTAGCCATATATATCTTTGGCGTAAATACTGAACTCAAATCTGTCTCCCGCACTCACAGTGGTTCCTGAAAGTTCTTCAGTTGTAACACTCGCCTCCGTGGCCTGCACATTCACCACACCGTTCGTTACCTCGACAGATGCCGTGGTAACAAGCAACTTACCTCCAACAGGTCCGAGGTAAACACTCACAGTGTTTGTGCCAACGTAACGCGGAACGAATTCAACTTCGTATTCGTAACCATTACCATCAATCTTCGTGATGATACCCTCAACAACGATAGTCTCCGACTCCACCGAAGAAGCAATTTCAGCGTGGAACTCGTCGTTCCCGGCGACGTCGTCGTACTCGGCGTAGTTTCCAAAAGCATCTCTAGCGATGATGGAAAATTTTGACGAAAGGCCTGCACGAACCAAATTCGTTTCATCGGGCTCGAGACCTGTACCTTCAATGGTCGACGTCAACGCCGAAGTTGCCGCTGGGATTACAGTCAAAATCATTTGAGAGTTCGCGATCTCCACGCCATCGAAGGCAACAAAGATTGGAACTTCACCAGACTTTTCAGGCTTGACAGTGACTCTCCATATGCCAGAACCATCGTTAACAACAGTCGGAGCAGTTGGCACAAAGCCAGAAGATACTTGAACAGACGGAGCGGTGGCACTATTCGAAGCGACATCTAATCCATTCACGTCTCGTTCTTGAATGAAGAAGACAATTGCTTCTCCCGCCACGGTTTCAAAGAAAATTGAACCTGCAACTGGAATCTGCGAACCCAGCATAAGAGTACCGTCCGAATCGATGGCCAACAAAGCTGCTGATTTTTCCGCACTCGATTCACGCGTCGAGGCAACATCGTAGACTTGAACGGTTTCACCACCGGAGAGACCATCTGAAGTGCCGATCGGATCATTACCAGTAGCAATTTTAGCGTACATAGAATACGGATAGCCCAGGTCATACGGAATGTACTTGAACATGTACGTACCAGCACCAGTGTACGTCGGCCCGATAACCTCAACGCCAGAGATAGCGCTTGCCTTATCAGTTGCATTCGATATGCCAGAATTAGAAAGAATCTCAAATTCTAGAGTGAATGCTGTAGTATCAGTGCTTTTATCAGTTGTGATAATACCACCGGTTCTATCCGCAGCTTGAATGTAAATCGTAGATTCCGATCCAGCAATAGCGCCAGAAAAGATACCGGCACCTGAGTAAGTTGAGTACGGAGCACCAATTGCACCTGGTAGCACCGTGCACTCGTAATCCTTCTCCGTAGTGGGGTCAATCACCTCAGAACCATCAATGTAAAGAGAGAGACGCAATGAACCCGCAGCAGGAGGTGAGAAGTTCAGGATAGTGATGTAATCTCCATTCACGGCGTTACTTGACGTGAAAGTGATGTCAACTGCGTAAGTTTGACCTCGGACTGTGAAGACGTTCAGGGCCAAAGAATCAAGAACTGCAGTTAGCTCATCACTTTCGCCGATCACATTGCCATTAGCGTCACGAACGTACAATTCAACTGTCGAAGCCACGTCCGTTTGAAACGGAATCGTGGGTGAAATTCCAACAAGTGTAGTAGTAGAAGCGGACGGCTGTCCGACATAAACTTGAATGGAGAATTGTTCTTTCGTGTCGTAGTTTTTGTACAGATTCAATGCCAAGTCGTTGTCGTATACGACAGTCACTAAACCTGGCGCAACGTCAACAGAGGGGAGAGTAAAGTCAACCGTTAACAAGCCAATCGAGGCATCCGAGATTTCGAACGGCAAGAAGCCAGGATTATTGAGTGTATCAACTTTAAGTTCGAACAAACCGCTGTTTTGCAAGTCAGTTACAACATTTCCGTACTGATCCTTCGCGATTAAAGACAGAGTTGAGAGGACACCCGCCTCCACTCCGGCAGTCAAAGCATCTCCGTACAGCAAACAGTCCTTCAAAGATACAGACGAATGAAGCACCTTACCGCCAGATGGTACAGAAAGGAGAGATTCGCCGCGCAACTTAACTTCGACGATCAAGTCGCCAGACTTTTCAATTGTGTAAGTAGCTTCGTATGTGCCGTCAGACTCTTCAACGTACGCAAACTGACCGAAATCAACTACCGAGCCACCTGCAGAAATTTCATACGTGAACTCATCTGCGCTTGACACAATGGCATTCCCAATGGCGTCTCTTGCAATCAGGGTAAGTTTGGCTTCGTTACCGGCAACGATGTAGCCAGTCGACTGTAATCCGAATCCAGTTCCTGAGACTGTTGACGCAGTAGAAGCAACTCCTGGCTCAACAGTGATAAGGAAGCCCGTCTCATCTGTTGTACCGACAACTGCTCCAGATCTTGTGATCAACAATTTGAAATCACCAGATTGCTTTGGTTGTACTGTTATAGTGTACATTCCATCGCCATTATCGACGATGTTAGATGGAGAGATGCGAAGTTCGCTTTGACCGGTGGTTAGCGTGGGGACTAATTTAGCGCTCAGAATTTCACCACCGGTGCTCAAAGTGTTTCCTTGAGAGTCGCGCCCAAAGACATACACGAGCGAGTCTTCAGCGACTTTGAATTCGGAGGTACTATCAGCGCCGACGACCTCAGCCATAGCAGAGACGAAACTACCAGGGGATATAACTGTACCAGTGTATCCAGAGATGGGAACTTCTTCACATACAGGTGGGTCTGAGGAATCACACGCACTAACTTGCATGTCAAGTGTACCCGCGACAGTAGAAATATACTCACCAACAAAAGCAGATTGAGCACTAACATACACGAGTTCAATATCACTTGCAAACGCTGCTTCATTTACATCGCGCCTCATCAAGTTGAATTTCACTGCACTGAGCGAGGACTGAACGATATCGTCCGTCAAAAGGTTCGAAACAGAGTCGCGAAATTGTACTTTAACAGCACCCTTCGCCAAAACCTTACTTGAGAACACACCTTGTCCACCTACCACTGAGTTAGAAATATCAAGGGCACCAGCACTGACATCAAGAGAAAGAGCAGCTTGAGCGAGGGTAAGAACACTCGATGTCACACCATTCTGAACGAGTTGCGCAGTGCCTCTATACACACCAGCCATGACAGGTTTGATGAAACCGTAATAATAGTACGAGTCATTTTCGGTATCCTTGACCAACTTCATCGTACCATCACTCGCCGAACCAGTGTAAGTGACGGTGTAAGCAGCAGGACCGGTGAGGGCGATAGAGAACGTTTCTTCTTTATTCGCTAAATTCTTGTAATCCTGGCCGTTGTAATACGCATCTCTTGGGTAAATGTAAACAGGTACGCTATCACCTGCAACGATGCTTCCATCCGTGTTCCCGAGCTGAACATAAGAAGTTGAACTAGACGTGACGCTAGAAACGAGTTCGAACGTGAACTCCCCAGGATTCTCGTATTCGACAGAACCGGTGACTAAACCATTGACAGCGACCGTCAATTTGTACGGTGCTTCAGCTACACTAGTCTTAGTAAAAGTAACAAAGTATGTGCCACCCGCATCTTCGTTGACGTAGCCAAACGCACTTGGATCGAGGCCCAAACCAGAAAGCACCGATGAATCAAATAATTGAAAATCTGTGTACTCAACGAAATTTTCGTTGTTCCCATTGAAGACAGTAAGCACCAGAGAAGGTGCTTCGGATGGTACCGCCAATATACCATCGCTGTCGTAAAGCGTGATGGCGATGGCAGTCAATTCACCCGCAACTCCATATGTTATTCCAGGACCTGAGATAACGCACCTTTTCTCATCCACATCCGTGCTTACGGAAGAGGAGATTGGTATGTTCGAGAACGGAGAGCCTGCAATAGCCTCACTATCGTAAGCAATATCGACCGTGACCGTAGCGTCTGTGCTACCCTCAATCATATACTCAAATCGATAAACTCGGGAAGATTCGTCCCATGTTGGACCGCTTTGAATAATCGATCCCGCAGTCGTGGTAACAGTCACTTCAAACGAAGAGGCACTTGTACCTGCCGTGACGAGAAAATCTGAGGCATCACGAGGATCTATGGCAATGTAAGTTTGGATGCCGAGAGAGCCTCCAACAATACCAGGTCCAGAAGCGCGCGTGTAGCTCGCGCTAATAGCACCAGCAACAATCTCCTGCTGGAATGGCGAATTGGCAATATCCACGCCGCGAATATTGAGGGCCGTTTCCATGTAACCAATAACAGATGGGGTGTATTCGATGGTGTATTTCCCAGTAGCACTGTCAAAAGTCACAGAGTGTTCCTGGATGGTCGATTCTTCCATTAATAAGGCATCATCAGAGTAAATCGTTTGTGAAATACCATCGATGATGTCATTCACGAGATTACCGCGGTCCTTCTTGAAGTTTCCATACACATCTCTCGCCTCCAAAGTCAACGTAGCCTTACTGTTGACTGTTGCAGAAGCCGTAATACCAGCACCAGTGAGGGTAAATTTCGAATAATCCGCATCAGATGCGATGACTTCCATGTTCAATGGTAACTGAGACCCACCAGGGCCGTCCAGGACTAGCCCATCTGATATGTATGCTCGGAGAGCATAAGTTCCAGTCGTTTCCGCAGACCAGCGCACTCGCCAGTTTCCTGGTTCAGATGCACCAATTTCTTGTGCGTAGCCATACTTAGCAGGAGCTGGCCCGCTTACGTACTTGTAGCCTTCAGGCCCGTATTTGTTCGGAGCCGCGAATGTAAGATTCGTCGGCGTACCATACGGATCATACGTCAATTGGTTCGAGTACTTATCCGCAGTAATAATCTGATAGTTGTGTTCCGAACCAGCAACGGCTACCTGCGTCAATGGAACTGTTCGGTCATTTCTTGTGTACGAACTTGAAGCTACGGCAACCCCAGGATCGACATTCACGTAAATAATACCGTTGGCGGGTGAATCTATGACAGTTTCTGTGCTCATGCCGTCAACTGGTCGAATTGCAGAAATTGTCAACTGCGCCGGGGAGGTCACTACGGCTGTAAAAGAAACCTTGATTGAACCATCCGGGTTCGTAGTGAAAGATGGCTCTTGTCCACCACCGGCCGACAGTTCGAGATTTCTTGACACTACTTTAAATTTGTTCGTATCAGGCATCTTCGTGATCGTGTTGCCTGACGCATCGACAGGCTGAATGGTGAACGAAGTAACTTCGCCAGCCCTGGCAGTCATCGTAGCATCACTCAAAGCTTCACCGTACGCGAACGAGTACATTGGCGAGATATTTGGAGAAGCAACCGACATCGTGTACGGAGAACCGATAATGTGATCACCGTCGTAAGTGATGTTGAACTGATATTCAACACCATTTCCGCCAGTTGGCAACGTGTACACAATGTTGTAAGTGCCATCTTCATTATCAGACAAGGTAGCGACATTGGTGAGGAGCGACCCAGCTGTTGGTTTCGTTTGAATTGCAGAAACAACGAGCGGATTTCCGTCTCCACCANTTGTGATTTCGTTATTGAATTCATCCCGGGCAACAAATTTTAACGTTCCACTTTCCATTGCAGTGACAGTACTTGGAGGTGTCGCGAGTAATCCCGAAGTTTTGGAATTCGGTGAACCCGCAGTAACTGTGATGGAAACGGACTCTCCAGAGACAAGACATCCGTCAGGGTTGACCTCCAAATCATCCGGTGAGCCACTCGCGCAAAGTCTTACAGACATGTCAAACGTCCCCGTGAGGTAAGTTATGTTGTAAAATACTTCGAACAAGCACTGGTCAGTCGTGAGACCAAAGCAACCATCGAGTGCAAAGCAGTTCTCCGAGCTTGAGGAAAATTTTTCTCCCATGTTGCCTTCCGAAGTTCCAACAAAATCAATGCGGCAGGAAGTCAACGCATCTTCTCTCTCGTCTTCTGACAATTTATAGAGAGCATTAGAGCCGGCATCATAGGCTGAGATGAGCACAGATTTTCGTTCGTCCGCGATAGAACCAGACAGACCGTCCCCATTCATGAGAGAGTTTGCCGCATTCACAACGCCAGGAACAACTGTGACCTTGAATTGTTTGACTTGAACCGCATCAGAGACCGGTGCCGATCCTTCGGTTGTTGAGATACCCATAGCAAATCTCGGTTGCAAGCTGACAGAGATGGTGTATGCAGCGGTGTTGGAGAAAGTCAACGAAGCTTCAGCAGACACCGATCCATCAGGAAACGCCTCCACGTAGTTTGAAGGAATTCTGCAGTCCGGAAAGAATGATGATGACGGGAAGCATGCCAACGAAGTAAATTCAGCATTCAAAGTTTCCGCTTGTGACGCGGTAGCCGTGACTGTGAACACATCCCCGGGGTAATCCGAGGAATAGTATTGCACGTTGCCGTATGAATCTTTCGCCGAAATCGCAAACTCAACGGGAAATCCTGCGGTAGCAACAATCGGGTTCGTTCCTTGAACACCAGATGCAATAACAACATCAACGCTGGAAGCTGTAGTGAAATCTGGTCGGATGACGAGATTAGAATATCCTCCAAACTCGGCAACAAGATCAGTGCTAGCACCAGCCTCATCGAAAGCAATCTCACGTAAGCGAGCGCCAATTTCGACGCCGTTCGCCGTGATAGATATCGGCCACGTTCCTGCCGTACTGTAGTAGTAGTCGATTCGGAACTCACCCGTTGTACCTTCCACTGCTGTGATGGCGATATCAGATCCAGAGAGTACGGTTCCACCAATTGATAACTGGATGGTGACATCATTTCTGCCCATTTGGACTCCATCTTGATCAAATGTCAAGATACGGAAAGAACCTGAGGGTTTTCCCGTGCTTGCTACAGATGCGAAGCCAAGCGTAAGATCACCATCACTGGTGGACAAATATGCAGCTTTGTAGGTAGTCTGCAATGGATCCAAAGTCTGAACAGAATCGGCAGTTTTGATATCCAACAAACAACCTGATGAAGGAATGGTGATGAAATCGCATCCAATTTGAACAAAACCAGTGCCGTACTCAATCTTGAGCAATGCTGCTCCGGCAGCCACAGGCGTGTACGTGATGGTGTAAGTACCATCACTGTTATCAGTTACAGTTGTCGTAGAGCCTGTCTGGTTCAAACTCGCCCGGAAAGTATCTCCACCCGACGTTTTTAAGTTGCCAAAGGAATCCACAGCTTGAATGACAACTTCTGACGCAGCTCCAAACAGAGTTCCTCGGACACCCGCGCCACTAAGGAAGGACTTGGAAGCAGAAGCGGCTCCAGCAGTAACAGTGAAAACTCGAGGAGAATCTGCGATGTTTGCACCATTTATCTTGAACGAGAGACTAGAGGTACCAGCCACTGAAGGAGTGTACGAAACGTTGTACTGACCGAGTGCTGTATCAAAGACAAAGGATGGTGCAGTCTCCGTAACAAGATCTTTCGTAACACCGAGGCCACGCGATACCACTAACGAAGAAGAGGCACTCGCAGCACTCGTGTAGACTCTGTTCGAGTACTTATCTCGTGGAACAACGACAAAACTGGACTTCACTCCAGCTTTGGCAGAGTTCCACCCCGTACCCGAGGCCGTAGAAGTCGTAGCTACGATAGGTCCAGAGGTGATGTATGCTTTATAGCTTGAAACGTCGGTAGCAGCAACACCGTCAACATACAATTTTAAAGTGTACGTTCCCGTGATTGTTCCTAAATACTGAAGAGTCACCAAACCAATTTGAGTGCCGTCTGAACCGAGAGTAATTGAAATGGCATCAGCGCTGTTAGAAACTACTGGTAAAGAGCCAAACAAGGTACTCGATTTCGTAGTTGACTGCAAAATCATTTCAGCCTTGACATCCACAGATCCAGCTGGGGAAGAAGTCAGGGCGTTTCCATATCTATCGTACAAACGCACAACCCATGTTCCACGAGTCACAGACGTTGCATTCGTGATAGAAATGAGCTTCGTCGTGCTACCAACGACGGCACCAGGACTCACGACAGCAGTGAAGCTTCTGACCGTGGCCGCAGTGGCTCCAGCCGGTGTCACAGAAACTGTCACCGGTGTTGTACCTGCCGTTGTGAAAGTGTATGAAACCTTATAACCGCCCGTATTTGTATTCCAAACACCCTGCGAAAGGACAATGTTGTTCGCCCGAAGCACGACAACCATTAGCACGTCACTTACCGCAACGTTTCCATATACATCAGCGGGAAAGATGTACAGCGAATATTCCGTACCAGCAACAAAAGCAGCAGAGCTTCCTTGTGCAGGTAAACCAGCCGAAGCAGCAAATGAAGCAGTTCCGTCGACCAAGGCCGGCGCAACCACATTATTCGTCGCAATGATAATCTCTGGGTTCACCATCGTCAATGCTACTCCACTGGCATAGGCCAAGACAGAGTATTGATCGGATGCGAACTTAAGTACACCTTCGGCGACTAATCCAGTTCCGGTACTGTCGGCCTTAATAGTCAAAGTTTGGATTCTCGCGGTGTTTTTCGACTTGATCTGGACAATTACGTCATCCGAAAATCGAGCCGTGGTGATGGCGTTTCCATATGAATCTTTCAAACTCAACGGTAACGATAACGTAGCTCCGGGCGCGTACCCACCTGCTGGAGTTGAAGGCTTGGTAATAGTAGACACACTTCCACTTGCCTTCGCGGCAGCTAAAGTGAAAGAAACAGGCGAGTCCTTCACCGCATGATAGACCGAAGGCGTGTCCGCATCAGCTTTAGATACTGAAAGTGTGTAAGTCCCAGACTTCGTTGTGTACAATTTGTCCACATAAAGACGGCGATTCATATCCGCGTCTCCTGCACCGGTTCCTAGTGGTGATAAAGTCAATGATACTTGACTTTGAGGTCGAGAAAGTTTCGAGAGAAACGTCGTGGAAATCGTGTTCATATCCAAATTATATTCCAGGTTCCATTGATTTATGATGAACGTCAAACTCGATCCAACAACGCCAGAAACTGGTGCACCGGTTACCTTGAAGTAATCTGCCTCGTTCGTGAGGAACACAGAGGCAATGTGGGTAGACGATCCTTGATCAAGCGGGTACCCGTCTACTGAGACTGTAAGTGTGTATGTTTCAGCGTACAGGGGAGTAAATGATCCATAGTATGAACCAACCGACCCTGTTCTATCAGAAAGAGAATTCGAAACTTCTGCAGCTCTAGTTCCGGAGATGCTCCCAGTCACAGTGACAGAAAATGCAGAGGATTGTCCAGAAACAGCAATGCTATTTCCAAGACGGTCGATAGCAATGACATAAAAGTAAGCAGGTTGACCAACTTCGATGTATTCACTCGGCGTGGTCATCGTAGACTTAGTACTTGGTACATCAGAAACCACGTTGATACTGGTAGATGTACTGAGAGTTTCACGATCGAATGGTTGGTCTGTATCCACATTCAATAGGTTACTTATCATCGCAGTGAACGTATATGTTCCAACTGTATTCACTGACGGAATCGAAACAAGATGCTTACCAGCAGAGATACACGATGTGAAGGTACCTGGTTCTGATAACTCACCACCGGTGACACCCCACGCCCAATTGAAGTTATCGCGCGTAACACACGTCGGATTCGAATAGATATCTTTTATGGATACTATTATTTTTTGAGTTCCAACACGTCTAGTGCCGTAATCCACCGTAGTTGACGAGGTAGCAATGTATGTGCTCGCTTTTACAACAATTGTCTTGGAAACCGCAAGCTCATTCGTATTGACGTAAATCTTGAAGGTGTACGAGCCAGCAACTTGTGGAGCTGTGAACTTAATTTTAATGTCATACGGTTCTTGCGTATCCAAGGGAGTAATGACGATGCTGTCAGTAAATGAAGACGACGCAGGCGTACTCGTGAACACGATACCACTTGCACTCGGAACTTCCTCGTAATTTGTGGCTTGGTTCCCTTGAGAATCCAAAGGATCAAGCGTGAACTCTTCCTCCTCGCCCGCAATCAAGGATGTCGGGAAGTCTACCGCGACAGACTCCTCGGAAATCGGACCATGTCTCACGTCGATGACAAGTTTATTATCAACGAATTGAGAAATAGCTTCACCATATTCATCACTTCCAATTTTTACATCTAACTCAATCAATACCGGAGCCTTAATCAAGAGTGAAATTGAATACGTGCCATCAAAATTGTCTTTCCAGGGCTGAGCAGACAGGCCCGCGTTCTCAACAATAGCTTGGCCCGCATTCTCATGACCAGCAGGGAAGACGCAGCTCGTGTAATCAGCGGCGGTACCAAATTTGCAAAGATACGAGACAAACAAACTTTGGCCACCATTAGAGAGATCGATCAAGTTATCAAGTGTTTGAGAATCTCCAGAATTCCAGCCTCGTGTGACAACTGTGTAAGTGACGGTCCCAGTTTGCGTGAAGCTCTCCTTGCCACCCGTTGCAGAATCTCTTTCCACACAATCAACGGCGTTTGAATTCAAGGGTTCCGTCGCCGATCCTTCATCACAGACGCCGTACATATACGAGTTCTCTGGACTGATGACGGTTTCAGAAACTTCAAATGAAGTGATCATTGCGCCTGAGGCCAATTGACCACCAAACACAAAGCTTCCCGCATCGTTCTTGAACACCACCATGGCAATGTAGAAGCCTGCATCAGATGCATCGTAAGAAATCGTGTACGTACCGTCAGCATTGTGCACGGCGCTCGCAGGCACAGCGCTAGATCCACACCCAGCTGGATCAGCCGCTGCTACAGTTCTGCTCGAGACTTTGCAAACCCGAGCAACGAAATCTTTGTCTTCTCCGTAGACTAATCCCGAAGATTTCGACGAAATTTCGTTTGGGAGAACGCTATCGTACGGAGTCAACTCAAAACTGGACTGGCCAGTTCCTTTGTTGTCCGTAGTAGAAGAAGTATCGGAATACTGCAAGGTCCAATTTGTATGCGCGACAGACATCGTACCCGGAATGACCGTGAACTCTTCGTAATCGGGGATGAGGTTTGCTTGAACAACCGTAGTAGAATCGTACGGCGCCCCAGTACCCACCTGAACGAAATAACCTTCATAAGCGAGCATCTTACCCACTGTCGGCCAATATTGCAGAGCGAAGGTTTCTTCATTCTCATCGTCGTACAAGCTCATGAAGTAAGCCTCCACTTTAAAGCGAGTGGCAATTTTCCTATCTACTGTAAAATATGCATTATCATCGTAAACCGCAGCCGAAGCAGAGTCAGCTGTTGATGCTGTAATATCCGTGCCAATGACTAAGACATTGTTGATTTCTACAGTTGGAACATCTGTTCCGATGATTGTAGGCGACCACGTAACACTACTTCCCGAGTACTGGCTTACTTTTGAGGTGAAGTAATGCGTTTTCAAGGTAGAAGACACCGTTCCGATGTTCTTTAATCCCGTGTTAGAATTGGCCATGAAACCCTCGGTGTCGAGCTCGATAGTGTAGCCAACTTTGTCAGTTGACGATGCTTTGAACACGGACGTAGAACGCTGCGTACTCGGTTCAAGCGAGTAATATTGCGCCATATCTCCTGCAGTCATTCTCGTAAGTGTTACGGTGTACGTGGTGCAGAGAGAGTCCGTGCACGTCGCATCCGGAGTATCCTTCGTACTACTGGGAAGAATTGTTAAGCTGACCGTAACGGGGGTTCCAGGAACTAAGTCATACACGGTATAACTCGTATCCGTTCCATGGATGGCATCACCCGCATCATTTGTTTTAACAACATCGTTGATTCGGACATACGTTCCTGGGTACAATTCCCACTCAACTGTGGCGGCGTCGGCGCCATGTTGGATGCTTCTGGTGTACGCGAGAACAGAAGGGTCAAACGAAAGTGGTTCGGTCACAGCACTACCAGTAAAATCGACACCTCCAACATTTACCGTACCGTTGATATCGTACGCATTAATAGAAGACAAGATGGCAATGTCCTCAGAACTCTGAGGACTTCGGGTTACCTGTATTGTGTACGTGTTGATGACGGTGACACCATCTTCTTCATCTGTGTATTCCACGGAGACTGCCACATAGTTCTGATCACCAACGTCAGGATAAACTTTGTAACTCTCGGATGAATCCAACAAAGTTCTTGCGCCAGCTCCTAAGGATACATACACAACGGACCCTTCCTTGGCAACCAAGTTAGCGGCCGCTCTAATATCGAGTTCAGTCGTGTCGTACCCAACCGTGGCAGAGTACGTGTTCACGGTTGCATCAAACGATGGCGTGAATCCACTCGGAGTGAGACTGAGAGATGTAAGATATGGCGCAACTTTACGAGACGATGAGATAATGTAAGAACCGGAAAATCCAGTTGTTCTCGACGTTACTGCAATGGTGATATCAATCTTGCCAAACGGAATTTCGACGCAAGAAGCGACATTGGTAGCAACCGCGAGTGGCGCACCTCCACCCATTTGAATACTTGAACTGTAACTCACAGTATCGAATGACATGGTGAAGCAAACGGATGAGGAATCAAACGGAACTGGCATGTCGTATGCGTACGTCGTGGCAGCAAAAGAAGGGTCCAGTTTAGCACCCGTCGAGCCTGAAATACTGAGAGTATTCAAAGTTGGGAGTGCCTCTTTTGTAAAGGTAACTGTGTAAACGTTCACGACGTTCAAGTTACTCAAATCCCTCACATAAATTTTCAGTGCTCCGATATCTTCCGTAACACCCGTAGTGTCGTGTGTTTGTTTTCCACTTGTCAAGCACGTTGAGAAGTCTTGACTCAAACTGACTAGACACGTAGAGCTGGTACTGCTTTTAGATACNGTGTAAGTGAAGCTGTTCTCTGCGCTCCCCAAGGCAGCCACGTAATTGTAACGAGACGTTGAGAAGGTTGGCGTAACAGAAGATGAGGAAAAGGTCAAAGAGTCTAACTTTGGCAACGTGCCACGTGTAACATAGTACATGTAAATAGACTCGACTCCACCTATTGCAAGACTTCCTTGCACAGTTACCGTAATTGCAGTCGTCGTGCCTTCCGCAACTGGCACAGTCAAACGCCCACTTTCTGGGAAAGCAATACGTGAGAGACTACCATATTGTACGAAAGCATCAGAGACTGGAACATCGCCAGTTTTAAGGAATGCCACAGAGATGTCTAATTCAGATTTTGTCGCAGCGACTGTAGACCGGTAGACGTAAACGGATGTTGAAAACGAGGGCGAAAGTAAAATCGCTGCGTCACTCGAGTCCACGACAGCGATACTCGTGAGTTTCGGAGTATATGGCCTCGTAAATGTGAACGTGTACGTCGAACCGCCATCCACGTTTTGACCCTCAGCAACTGACTGCAGAGTAATAGAGGAGAGGCCGGAACCATCCGTAGGAACAACAGTCACCGTGTGCGTGCTCAAACCTTCATCGATTCGTAGTGGTAACGCGTATGCACCAGAAGTAGAACAACTCACATCGGCTTGATCACACGTTACCTCAACTCCATCAACAAACAGGACGGAAGATGAAGACGGCGTGATTGTGATCAAAGTCTCGTACACGTATTGCGGCACATCCACATTATACATATATGTATTGCTCGAGAATGCAGTCGGATCGGTGAATGAGGGACTTTCTGATGGACTGCCGTCCGAGGTGGTGGGATCTGACTCCCATTTATAGTTGCCAATTTCAAGTGCGGTGACCGATGAAGCGTCTGCTCGAGTAATTGAAATGGAATATACAGTCGTGCCCTCCGCGCCAGAAACAGTTACGAGCAAAGCATTGACGCCGTAATCTAACGCAACTGGAGTCGTTAGTGAAGATTCACTCGTTATTGACTTAGTTCCATCAGGCGCCGCAACCGTGAGGGAAACATGCGGCACATCTGAAGAAACAATGGAAGACAGAGTAATAGAAGAGACTGTGGCTAACACGTTTACAGCGTACGTGTAAGAACTTGCCGTAAACGCAGGAACCATTTGTTCGCCGATAACATCAAGAGAAGACAAGAATGGTGATTCCTTCACGTCCACGTAGAATGTATACGTGCTCTTTACAGTCTCATCTAAAGATGTAACCGTCATAACCACAATCGTATCTGTAGTTGAGAGCTCGATACCTTGAGAGGATCCGCTCAAGAAAGAAGCAGTAGATTCGTACCCGCCGGAGGAAACAAATGTGATTGCACTCCTGGTGGTGTCTCCATTCACAATTGGTTTAAAAGTGAGACCTTCGCCATTATTATCGTACGAGTATTCGAGGTAATACGTAAACGTTTTCGGAGAGAAATTCAGCTGATTTTGCCCCTTCGACAGAGTGACGCTCGAAAATGTAGGCACATCTGGGCGAATGAAAGTTACCAAGTAAAACGTTTCCGATGTGGCTGAATATACCGTAACTCGAACAGTCTTGGAGCCAACGTTGAGTGAAATTTCCGAAAAGTAAGAGCACGTCAGCAAACTGCACGTAGACGCTTCGGATCCATCGATAGTGACCGATTGAGTCGTAAAGCAATTGTCGGTATCACCGCTGGCAATTTGCTCTGCTGTGCAACTCAAGGAATCGTCAATGAACGTGAGCAATTGTACGGTGGAAGTGTCAGCATTGACGTAAACGTTGTAGCTGGGGACCGAAGTAGAAAATCCAGACGCAGTCTCATCCAATGAGGAAACAAGGCCGAATTCTCCTCCACCAATAGTGATATCTTTCAGAGAAATGGATTGCACCGGGTCAACACCAAGCAAATCAAAGCTGACATATGGAATAAAACCGCCGCCGAAAGTAACATCAAGCGGTGGCGTGGCAGACCCATAGAACACTTTAATTCTCTCAGCTTCTTCCGTGGATCCACTGCCTCCTTGTCCATATTCATCATCCTTACCAAAGTCATTGTAGGTATCGATAATGATAGAAATACCGACATCGGTTTCACCAATCCAGTTTGCCGAACCATCTCTGAAAATAGGAGGTTTCAAAACGAGTCTGAATACGCCTCTTTGATCTGTTGCTGCAGTCCACAAGTCACTGGCCTCGTAGATTGTACCGATTGAGGAATAATCGGAAGTTCTAGTACCAATGGAGGTGATGGCATCGTTGTTACTTGGATCGGACCCACCATCGAAACTGAGTTCGATTCGTACCTTTGTATCATCAGACGTTGCAGCTTCAGAGCTTTCGTCATAAACTCTCACTTCCATGTCTAGGAGTACATCCGTGGCATTTCCGGACTCATATGTCAAGAACCCTTTATAGCTTGTTAATCCATTCGTGACATCGATGAATCGAGCTTTTTTGGACAAGGCGTGAAGCAAGTACAGAGAATCTGCTGCGTCTGGCGATACGTAAGCTCCAGACTTCAACCAGTCAAGATTCGGGTCCATTTGCTGTCTCTGCCAATCGCTATAAACGCTCAGATCGAAGTCAGCATCATAGCTCTTGCCCATGATGGCTCTTTTAAGAGCTAAAACGTCGGAAACATCGAAAGAACAATCTCCGTTGACGTCCCCAAACTTACATCCACTATCAACACCACTTGCGCACGTCCCGACTCCATTACAAACTGCTTCGGTATCAGTATCTTGGAGGAGTGATCTCATGTGGGAAGGAAGTACGGCAATTTCCACCTCCAAAACTTCGGAGATAGAGCCATCCTCGAGCAATTGACGACGACGTTTCTTTCCAGAGTAGCTGTTAAGAGCGATATCACCTGAACCAGTCATGTTAGAAACGAAGGCAGCTGCTGTTATGTCGGCACCATCGGTACCCTCAACAGTCAAGACCTGGACTGTGGTTTTGATTTTAGCCAAAATCTTGAAGGAAGTTTTCACAGAGAACGAAATCGTAGCGACGTGAATGGAGGAACCACTTACGGTAGAAAGCGGCTCGGTACCAATCATGAGCACTTCAGTGGACGGGTTATTCCTGGTACAGGCAAAATCGTATTGAGCCCAGTCGTCTCCTACCGTGCAACCAGTCGCTGCGATCATATTTGAATCAAACTGGGTAACGAGTTGGAAACTTCGAAGATTCGCAGATCCCGAATTGATTCGAACTTCAATGTCGAACGTTTCGTCTTTAATCTTCGGAGGAAACGGAATGCCTGTCAACGCACCCAAGGAAACGTCATTCTCAGCTGGCAAGAGATTCGGGGCAATCGAAGAAGTTGCCGATACGAGGTAATCGACACTGCCATCAGCGCAAACAGCAGAAGCAGAAATGAGAACTCGAGTCCAATACTGGTTCTTCAAAGTCGCCGTGCTTCCACTGACTTCAATGATAGAGGGCAAAGTAGAGTCGAATTTGACTACTTCTTCCCAGTTGAAGACTGCTTGCACTTCTTCCGAAGACACCGCGTTGGAAATCTGAGATCCATCATTGAAGTACATGTGTACATCTAAAGATTTTGTTGCGTCTACCAGGCCGATGAAAGAAGTAGACGCGTCCCAAATATCTTCATCAAAGAGGACAGAGGTCAGCGTTACTGGTGTATCCGAAAGCGCAAAAGTCGTCTCAATGGTAGACTCGGCAAAAGTGCTACTAATAGCTGCATTTCCAGTAGTGGATCCAGCAGCAGCAATTATCACCTCCGAAGAAGTGGAGGACTGGGTCAATGTGAATATGTCAGAGGCTGTGTAAGATGTTTCGCTGGTGATATCAAAAACTGAGCCATCCGTTAAAGTAGCAACTGACTTCAATATCGCTCGTTGATAACTACTGGTGCACACAATCTTGTTCAAAGACAGTTTTTCAATGTCGCTGCTTCCTGTGAATGCCGGATACGGAGTCATCACTGTTTGCGTGCTCATATGTTTAACTATGTCAATCGTCACCTTCGCCGTCTTCATCTCATCTGTCCAAATGCCCATAACGGTGATGCTCGTGTCATCAGTTGAACCAAATATGGTGAGCACACCATCGTTAGATACGCGAGCATATGAGTGATTGGTTACGTATGTGGGATTGTTGTAGATATCGAGATCGGTAGGGTGTTTTATCAGAAACTGAGACGTGGCTGAAGATGTGAAACTCTGAATATCACCGTCAGAGTATGTTCCAGTAAGTTCCAAGTTAGCAACACTTCCGATATTCATAGGAGCGTTCGTAGAGAGATCACCTTCAAAGGTAAGCTTGGATGCACTCGCAGTCAAATTCACATATTCGAGATCAGCGATGACAGCTTCGACACCACCGTAGCCGTAAATGATATCTTCACCTCCTACGGCACCGTTACAGGTGGTCGTAAGCAGCTTTGCCTGGATGACATCATAGCCTTCCATACCGCCTTTCACATCTCCAATTTCTCCATAGTAAGGTGCGGCCGTGTTGTCTGAGCCAGCCGTGCTTATAATGCTCAAACCGTTGTATCGGATACCGGTACTTACGGTCAGGCCAGGCAGGTGAGAAAGTTCGTTGACTTTGTTATCTTTAAAGCGGGCATAGACAACAATAGCGCCTTGCGCACCCTTACGATTCAACTTTTGAATCATATTCACAGACACATCAGCGTATGTATCTGCGTTCAAATCGGAAGGAGTCTGCGAATCAAACTGTTCGGAAGTAAATTCAGCTCGGGAAACAAGTACAGGTCGAAGCGACTCGATACCGATAGGGTCGGAAATTGCCGAGATAGTCACCGATGGCTCGACTGCCAAATTCGAATTTATCAGAGTAATTGTCGCCTTACCAACGCCATTGGTTTCTACGATTGTAGTACTGCCATCCCTAAAGGAGAACGCATCCCCTTCTGTATTGTTCAAGTACAAGTCAACCATACACGTGATGTCAACTTCATCTTGGTCAGTTAAACCACTCCCGCCATATGTTGCCAACGCAGAGATGTTGGTGTATTGATACACTGAACTGCAATCCTCGTAATACACATCCTCGACCGGAGCCAATACTTTATCTTGTGCTTCTAAAGACACAACTTTCGGAAACCAGACTCTGATAGATGATACGACAAACTGTGCACCGTCCCCAGAGGTCAATTTGACAGATGCCGCAGCAGCACCAGCTTCGTTCGTTTTTCCAATTTTGGCCACACAGGCGTTTTGCGTCCCGTCCACACCGTTGATTTTCAAGTTACCCGTTTCTACGGTAAGTACAGCACTCGACGTTATAGAGCATTCAACACTTTGCATAACTTCGTCGCCTCCGTTTTTAATGTAATTGTCTGGGTTTCTGTACACAGCGTATCCAACAATTTCCGTCTCTTGTATTGCCCTCGTGGTGTCCAAAACTGCCGTATTGACGATCTCAGTCTTGGAAACAATGCTGTAGGAACCGATAATCTCGTTGGTGTCGAGTACAATAAGTTGGGCGTTTGTGACACTACCACCTCGTGCATCCGTTACATACGCGTCAAAGCTTTCTAAGAATGTGTAGCCACCGATCGTTACCAAGGAATCAACATTGAGTGCAGCCACGTCGTTGTAGGTTCCCACCGGTACGTTGTTGATGGTAAACGTGATGTAGCCCAAAATGACTTCGTCACCCGTGAGATCTGCCAGTGTAGCGCTGGAGGTAGCTCCAGCGACAACGATAGAGACGATTCCTTCCGTGCTGTTTCTTTCTAATCCAACAGCCGCAGAGTTGTATCCGGTAGAAGTAGTGAAAGAGTCAAATCGAAGAACTGTGGTATTGTATTTCAAACTACCACTCCATGCTCCGAGCGGAAAGCCGCCCGTATTCGCTGAAACTGGAACTGTGAGTTCGTTCTCGCTGAAGCGAGGGGACTTCGGCATCTCAAGGATGACACCACCAGTCGAGGGAAGCGCAACATAGGTCGCAGAGTTCGCAAGCTGGACGGAAAGGATGGACGATGTCGAGGAATCCTCAATACCGTATCGGAAGAGCAGCTGCGCTTTCATAGAAACAACTTCGTCGGCTTGGAACCACGCGGTCGGAACATCGAGTTCACAAGATCCAACGCCAGTAGTGAGCGAAGGCAAGGCGCAACCGATGGAGGCAACAGAGGTTGCATCTTCCGATAACGTTGCCGACAGGCGTAACGACAATCCAGTTTGCAAAACTGTGCCAGCAGTCGTGGCGTCCATCAATTGAAATCTCACCTGCAATTTCGCTGTATCTGGATACACCGTGCTCGTTAGAACAATTAACTTCACAGAAGACACCGGACGACGAGAGATTGCAATTGTAGCGGATGCTTCAGTGAAACCAGTTGGGGTGGAGTCTCCACATCGATCAGCCATCAGCTTGGCGGAAACGCTTTTCGTGGTGGTTGTTGATCCAGGAACGAAAATACCGAATTCGCGAGAGAATGCACCCAATGACGCGTAGGTGGTCGAGCCAATGCCAAAACCATCTCCAGATATTTGATAATCATCGGAAATAATCTGCGGTTGGAGCGCGGAAACGTAAGAGTCTTCATTCGCACCAGCGATGGGGTCCGGGGTTTCAAACGTAAGCACCGGAGTGTACGTATACCCAAGCGCAGACATGTGAGGATCAAGCGATACACCAGTGTATGGGAAGATCGTGGCGCTCGTAGAACCGACGGAGCTTGAAGCGCATTTAGATTCACACGTCTCCACGACAAGTGCAACGGTAATGTTTTCTTTTGCAAATTCTCCGCTTGGGCCCGAGGCTGTCACGGAAAACAAACCAGCAGAAGACATTGGAGCTTCAACGGCATAGCGCACCGGTAATTCGCCATCTGCGCTTGAAATATATGATTCAGCCTCGGCAAAACTCATGGCAGCATTCGCGAAATATGTCTCGTTAGTCGAAGTAAATTCGAAGCGGACTCTGGTGTATTCTCCGCTGACACCAGTACCAGCGTAATCGAAGAGCTGTGCCTGGAAAGTAAGCGAATCGTACGGAGATTCAGGGAGGACGATGATATCATCAACGGACGTCGCGAACAAGAACCTGTAGTCCCCTTCAAGAACCTTCAATAAGAACTGCGCATCTCTAAGTTCTGGGCATGGTGATCCGCTAGCTCCATGTACTGCACATCGAGATGTGTCGAAATCTTCACCGCGCATCCAGTCCATAGTAGGATCAACTTGTTTGCGCTGGAAGGAGTCCGCATCGCCCAAGGTCGAAGTAAGATTCGTGTATTCATCCGAGCCAGCAATCCAACGCATGAGAGCGAGGTAATCGTTTGCGTCGAACTTACAGTCACCATTAACATCACCTTGCACATTCGTCGAGCACGTAAAGTCTTGGAGGAGCGTACGTTTCGCGCTTCTGGAGCGCTTCTCAGCTGCTAAATACTCGTGCGAAGCTCGCTTTTCGTCAGGAGATTTGGTGGTCGCTGGGACCACTGCCATGTGCTGAGCTGGTACTTTGACGTTGGAGTTCACCCAGTCTTTCGGAGCACCAACAGAGAGCAGAGAGCGACGTCTCGCACCATTCAACTTAACGTAAGTCGTTCCAGCTACCGAAGCTTCGTTTGAATACGTGGCTCCGTCAGAAAGAACAATAGATGAAACTTGAGTGTAAATAAGACTGGTGGTCGCAGTGGACAAAGTAGACAACGTTATTGACGCGATCTCAGCCTCTTCCCCGATGAGTTCTTCTTGAACAGCACTACCGACGAGAGAAATTTTCCCACTCGCAGTATCAATGTTGCAAATAAAAATTTCCTTTGACCATTCGTTGGAAACAGTGCAATCTGTTACTGTGAAGTCAGTTGCGGTAGTCTCAATCTCAATCACAAAAGACTCGAGTGACGCTTCACCTGTATTGACCGAAATAGGAATGACCACAGCATCTCCAAACACGCTTGGTCGTAACGGTACACCGGAAGTTAAGCCTATATCGACATCCCCAATCTCGGGTTTCAGGTTGGCATAAACCATTTCCGATGCATCTGTGTCCGCGAGAATTGAGGATGAGTTGAAAGGGCACTGCACGGTAATGCCAAGGGTGATGGACTCGTAATGGTTATCACTCAAAATTGCTCTGCCAGTGTTTGTAACTTCAATCGCGGAAGTTACGGAGGTTGACCAGAGCAGCAATGTGTCAAGCAACTCCGGACGCACCGTGACATCCGGTATAATTGTCCCATCTTCGAACGTTATTTTCGCAGAGAGTTGCGTTTCGGTCTTGACGACGCCAGTGAAAGTCGCATCAGCCGGAAATCCGGTGATGAGCTCCATGGCTTGAACTCTCAGCATTTCCGACGAAACGGTCACTGAAACCGAATCAGTTTTGCCCGCGTAAGTAGTAGTGATGATAGCAGTTCCTAATGACTTACCGTATACTACATACGTCCCATCTACAAGTCCAACTGAAGCAATGCTAGAATCACTGGAGCTTACGGTTACGAGAGAAGAAATGTCGATCGAACTATCGTCGGTGTATACGAGTTTCGAAGAAAGAGAGACGGCGGTGTAATTACCACTGCACTGAATGACTTTAAGCTCAGCGCTATCTCCGAGCGAAGAAGCGCCAGAGTATGTCGGCCACGGTGCAAGTTCTGTCTGTAAACCATCATCGGCAATATCAATTGCGAAAAAGGTTGCGGAGCCACGGACGCCCTCCGCTTCGGTGTAACCTGGAATGGTCACGAGAATCTGAAACATTCCTTGTTTGGGACCATCGGGTAAAACGGTGACTTCACCAGTAGATGAAACCTGGGCAATATCGGTACCCATGGAAACACTGAATGATGGCGGTCTGTCCGCATCATTGGTGAAGTCCACCACGCTTCCATCTTCGTATCTGACAGCAACAGTAAGTTGAATGGAAGTTGCAATGCTAGCTGGTGGATCTTTCGCACTGGACGAAGAGTCCGTGATGTATCTAGTATCTGCATTGACAAAGATAGCCGCAACTGGTGACAAAGAAATTGTTACGTTCCCAACGCCAGAATAAATCACTTCTTGATTACAAATATTGGACCATTGCGCTGTGATTGCAGATTCAGTCGAGATACTTATTGCATTTGGAGCAACGTAAGCGTTGATGACGTCCTCATCAGTCACAATTTTCACAGAATCAGCGCAACTGGTTACCCCACCATTGTTATCGAAGCAGTCAGCGGTAGAAATACCGGCCGAAATACCCATATCCTTGGTGAGATACTGTGTAGTATCATCGCTGAACGTGGCCATGAAATATAATGGACCACCTTCGCCAGCAGCCGTGAGAGATTGCTCCAAAGTTGCTTTCACATTAACGCTGTAGTCGATTTGGGCTTCCGGCGCCGTAATAGCTGACCATTGCGCCAAGTTCGGAAGCAAAGCTTCCAAATTTGCCACGGTTACTTCAGTCGAATCAATGATGACTTCAGCGAAAGCCGAAGATCTAGAATTAGAAAGCGTTATAATACTTGATCCTGGATTAGTACCAGTTAAAGTCGCTCCAGTAACTGCGGCAACTTCAGACCGCGATGACTCGTACGCGACGGAGCACGTGACATCAACACCGGAGACAGGGTCCAGGAATTGACCGCCATACGTGACAAGAGTACGAATCGAGGACGTTTGATACAGCGGACTGACACAATCCGTGAAACTGCAGACAGCACAAGCACCAGAAATAGGGTGCAAAACTGGCTGAGCAACAGCTATTTCCACATCAAGTGGAAACCAAACCGTCACAGGAACCACAGCTGAGTAGTCCCCGACGCTGGCGGAAACTTGAATATTTTTGTATCCATCAGATGAGCCTGGCAAAATCAAAACGGAGCAGCCACCAATTGAATCGATGGCTTGCGCCGCAAAAGATGCGCTGGAACCACAATCTACCATATCGGTAACTTGAGTGTCGGAACCGACGTTCCAAACATTCATGACAGTAAGGAAGTGATCTTGCGTCGTGCCAGTCAAGTAGGCAGTATTGAGAATTTCCGCTTGATCCATGTAGGCGTACACTCCCGTGCGCGTCTTTTGGCCAACCAAAAGCGAACCAAACGAAGACGTTCCGTACAAGTGGTCAAATTGCATTTCTTCATTGACAACGTATTCCCGAGTACCCTCGTTGACGAGGGCATTCGTGGTACCCCACAACGGCATTTCAGCTTTCCCAATGGGAGCATCAGCCGCGACAATAAATCCCACCGTCCCCAAATAAACGGCGGAACCACTTGTATCGGAGAACGATTTTGTCACGTTCAAGCCAACAGATACGATACGAACTGAGTTCGTTCCAACCGCTTGAACAATAGGAGACGGGCTGAATAATTCAGAATTCACACTGAAGTAGTTGTACGACAAGTAAGTTGTGTTCCACTCTAACGTAACCATATACGAAATCAACGCTTGTGAATCAGTGGCAGCGTATAAATCAAAAGTCTCCACTCTACCAGCGTACACCGGCGAGTATCTCAATTGCATGTAAACGTGTGGGTTGTTTACCATGGTGATCTGGTGGTCATCGTTAGACGGTGGTCTCACCAAAGTGCCAGAGGATGCAAACGTTGCAATAATTTCATCTGAATACTTCAACAACATTTCAATGTCAAAAGTTACGTCGGAGTTCCACGCGCTCGAACTTGAAGCCGGAAACCAGTCGGAGCTGATCGTGGTCTCGCAGTCACCGCCACCGGAAACGGCACTGGGCAAACCGCAAGCAGTTAAAACCTCTTCAGAGCCATCAGGGGAAGTGAGTTTGAACGTTACAGAAATTCCTGACGTCAATATCTGCGGACGTCCGTTGGCGTCGCGCAACTGGTAGCGCAATCGAAAAATTGGCTCGCCTATTTCCACTGTCGGGTTTTTCAGAATGACAGACATTTCAGATGCTCTGTCTCGCGCAGTAGTGTATTCGCCAGATATTTGACCTTCAATATTCGTTAAGCTTTCGGTAGAACACGCGTTGTCGCTACCAACAGTTAGTTTCAGGCTACCAGTAGATCCTGGTGCCTTATTGTTGAACGCAAAGAAGTCTCTGGAGTAATATCCTTTCGGCTCATTTTGCTTGGTCGTCCCTGATGGTAATCCCGGGGAGTCCGCAGTTGTCGTCATAGAAACTTCGAAATCCGCGAGTAAGAGACCATCACCGGCGGGTTGAATCGAAATCGGGGCGATAGGATCAAACTCGTAACCAGACACGTTGTACGGATATTCCGAAGTGCCATAGAATGGATAGTGCGTCCCAAGGTCAGAGCCATCTGCGGCATAATTTTGAATAATGATCGTCACGCCAGCAACACTCTCAGTGGGAGCATCTTCGTTCCATTCGTAGTTGAATGCGTAGTTGTTCTCCTCGTTACCTTTCGTTTGAACAACATAAGTCCCAACATTCGTTTGCGAGGCTTTCGTGATCACGTTGTTTTTCACCGTCGATTCATCCAACGTTTGATTATACAGTGTTCCCCAGCGTTCGCCCATGACAATCGTCATGTCAGAGTTATTGAACACTCGGCCATCCGTGCGTCCATACTCGATAAAAACTTTGGAGTACGAGTCGCCGTAGCTCTCATCGCCATATGCAGGCTGATATGCGTAATGCGTGTAATCGCCAAGAAAACTGTTATCCAATTCACCGACAACCGTACGAGAAGTTGATGGCAAATAGCCCAAAGCGCACGAATCACCATTCAAACCAGCAATATTGAAAGGATCAAAGATTGGGTCATACACCCTCGCCGTCACCGTCAAATACGAATATTCGTTATTCAATTTTGGAGTCACAATTTCGTAAGTCGAAAACATAGCGAGGAATTTGTAAACTCCAGTTGCCTTCTTCAGGTACGAGCCATCGACAGCCGTGGGACAGACTTTGGTAGAGTTCTCCTCACCGTTCCACAACTTACAGCCGCCCGCTACTCGATCGTAATCTGGATCTAGGTAGTTCAACGTAGCGTCCATTTGCATGAGCTGCCACTGGGAGAAAATGGAGAGATCCTTATAATCGATCCCATTCACGGTTTGGCCCAACAAGTGATATTCAATTACAATAGCATCATCCAAGTTGAACAGACAATCGCCGTTCACGTCTCCAAAAACACGCGGATAGCAATCAACACCAATAGTTCCCTTTTTGACAGTAACACCAGTCGAAACGCAATCATCAGCTGTTTGAAGCATTTTACGACGCGAGACGTTGGAAAGCAACGTTCTTCGACGAGACGCAGAGTTCAAGGCAATTTGGGTCACACTTCTCGGAGATGTAAATGGAATTTTAGAAGTCGAGTCAAACTCATTTCTGTGAATGAAAGACTGAACATCAACTTCCAGTTCAGTCACGACAGCCTGATCCGTGACGACTTCGAACGTAATTATCGCTACTTCAGTCGCCGAACCCGTAACGGTAGACTCAGTGTTAGAAATAAGAATCGAAGCCGAAGTTGAAGGATAATTGATCGTCTCTTGGAAGTAAGATGGCCAGTCGCTGCCTACGACAGCACTGACAGCCTTGATGTAAGTGTCGTCAAAGTTAACTTTCAGCTGAGCACCAACGAGGATTTCATCGCCCGTATTGATTCTGACGGCAACTTCAAACAACTCGCCCGCGGATTTCGGCGGCAAAGGAATTCCAGTGTTTGCACCGATATCGAGATCGTACAAGTCCGCTAAAAGATTCGCATACACTTCATCAGTTCCCGTGACGGTCGGATGCTCGTTGTTCGCGTTAAGAGCAGCGGAGCAAATACTCGAAGCAGTCAAAGTGACAGCTTTGTAGTAATTCGCCTTTAATTCAACGAACGATGAAACCACTTTGATCACTTCGTCTGCACTCGAGGAGAGCTCAACGAGTGCAGAAACGGGAATGTCTTGGTCCAAAATGTCTTCAAACATCGTTCCGTCGCTGAAGACAACCTTCATTCGGACTTCTTTAGAGGTCCCAAATGAGGCAACGAATGCATTTCCGGAATCCCACTGCGTTACGTGCGAAATGGATTCGATGCTGATGCGAGTATCTGTGACCGTGATCGTTTGAGAAACTAAGAAAGCCTTTTCACCACTTCCGAAACTGGACGTCATATCAAAAGTACTCGCCGAGATCCCGCGCGCAAAGTTGGCTCCAACACCTGCACCACCAACAGTGCTGTCGGCACCGTACACGAGACCAATGGAAACATCGGAGGTAGCGTAGTTACCATACTTAGAAATGTCGAAAACAGATCCATCCGACAAGGTTGCGGATAAGGAAGCCTCGAGACTTTGGTAGTACTCAGTGCACGCAACTTTGTGAAGCGTCGTCGTCTCGTATGACGTTGAGCCTGAGTAAGCTGGAAAAGGATTAGTGCGCATATCAACATCCGTGAGAATGACCAAAGTCATGGATACTGTTGCAGTGCCGAGCTCCGGAGCATACTCAGGCAACGACGCGCTGACCGTGATCGTTCCGATCCCGTTAGAATCGGTTTTAGGAACGACGACGCCATTGATTACATCCGCCAAATCTTCACCCGTCGAAATAGTGAAATTCGCACGATCATCGAGAATAAAATTCTTGGAGGATCCGTCGTCGTAGTTGATAGTGTAGGTCAGTACAGCCTCAACGGGAATTGCGATAGGTTGTTCACTCGCACCGTCTCCTCGTCGCGTGATTCTGTTCGTGTTTGCGGAAAACTCGACAGAAATAGGAACCGCGAGGTCAACCAAAGTCGGAATAATTCCAGAGACGTTGTACGGGGTCTCGCAGACCGTCCAAATTGGTTTCAATAACGAACCATCAACGAGCGAATCAACAGAAGTTGCCCTCACTGGAATTGTTAATTGAAAGTCAGATGTGCCGTTGACATTCTCCGCGACTGACAAGTCATTCGTTGAATTTACCGCGACAGAGATGTCCAAACCATCGGATTTTCTGATGTACCTCGTCGACCCGTCCGTGAAGTGCGCCCAAACCCATATCTGACCTTGATCTAATTCATTTTTGAAGTCGTGCTTGAGCTCGACGCTCACGGCCACTTCCGAATCAGCACCAATGGCAACCCCGGCAGGAGTGCTCAAAAGTTCCGTACCAGTGACGACAGCCCCTAGCAACTGGGTGACGTTGACGTAATCGTCCGCGGCGCTCACGGTCACGATTGCCGTCGCGTTCAAAATGCTTGAAATGGCCGGGCTCGCAAACGAAACAATAACATCCCCAACTTCTGGGTACGCGGTGATAGTTTCGTTAGATGTCGTATTCGTCAATTCGTCATAAACTTCCACAATTTCCGGAACTTTTTCGATCGTCGACGCATACGCTTCGTTCACTGTAATTCGCGTCTTTGAGAGGGAAACTGCTTCCGCTACGGAATCTTCGGAATCTTCCACTTGAAAAGAGGTGTAACAGGTGACGTCGTTGTTGTAAATTGATTCTAAGTTATCACCGCCAAATGTCACGTACGCCTTAATATCTGCATACTGCCAAAGTTTCTCCGAGCACGACGGATAAGTAATCGAAGTTTCATAAGACGTCGTGTTCGACGTTTCGTTGTAAGTTGCAATCGTATTTGTGATTGATGGTAAATTGATCGGGTTCAAGACAGCATCGGTGACGACAATTTCAGACTCAAGCGGGTAGTACACGTTGAGCGAGGTAGAAGAACTCAAACTTCCACTCGTTGTGGTGATCGAAAAGTTGCCGTGTCCGGTATGCGTTTCGTCGATGGTAATGTCGCAACCCGACGAGCTGACGGCCAAGGTGAATGCAGTTGAGGAGCCGGTGCTGCTCGAGCACGAACTTGGTTCAAGGACGGCATCCGAAGTGCTCGGCGAAGACCAAACAACGTAAGTCACGATGCTCGTGGACGTACCTTCCGAAGTGATGGGGTACGCATTGACCAAGTCAGTTTGACCGATCGCTGAATACATCTTCACTTGCTTCGTAGAACTCACCAATCCGGGTTCTAAGCCACCCGAAGGGGCACTGCGAGAGTACGAATTTACGACGCTCGCAGTTCCCGTTGGAACGTAAGTGCGCAAGCCCCAGTTTGCCATTTGCCTAACGGTGGCTGATAACAATCCTTGGTCACAGTCAAACCAGGAGCTTCCAGCAACACACGCGTACGTACCGAATGAGCTCGTGTACGACGTGATCTTTTGCCTGAGCGTTATCTCTCCGATCTTTAACTTCGTACCTTTCGTCTCTTCTTCGAGAACATTTGTCGAAGGAGATAAAAAGACAACCGAGATGAGATAACCTGGAATGGCTTCGCTAGCCTTCGCTTGCCAAATACCGCTCGACGTGAACCCAACGTATTCAAACGTAGAATCCCATTGCTCTCCGTTTCCAGCGTCGCTGATCAAGATTTCGAAATCTCCAGCGTATAAGCCGTAATCTCCAGTGTTGACAAAGACTTCAACGACACTTTCTTCTCCTTCAAAAACAGGATATTTTGGTGCTTCCAAAATAATAGTAGGTTCAGAAACCGCATCGTGTTCATAGTGTTTCTTCAAAGTGAACTGCTGGGTAAGACTCGTTCCGTAAGTGACCGAATCGTATTGATAGGAAATTGTCGCTTGTCCAACTTGCTCGTTAGTAGTGGAAAACCATTCTGAAACCGCTTCCACTCTACAAACGCCGGCACCGGTTACGGAGCTTGGAGTTTCACATTCGCCCTTCGTCGTCGCGCCGTTTAAGTTCAAAGTCATAGAAACAGTTAAACCACTGAGTTGGACTTGGCTTCGACCATCGGCGTCGGAAAGTCTGTACCAAACAGTGGCCCCCGGCCCTGATTTGTAAAGCGACGGGTTCTTCATCAACGTTTCGATCGAAGCCGCCGGATTCGCAATTGCTTTGTAAATTGGCGTCGCGAAGTCAAAGCCGACTTCGCCGGAACACGTGTCCGAACCTCCCATGTAAAATTCAGCGAAACCAGTGCTCGAAATTGGCTTGTTCAAAATCGTCCCCACTGGTCGCTCCCACATCCCGCAACCCGTCGTTCCAGACGTGCGATTGAGGATGACTCCGAAGCGTTCTGGACCGCCTTGACAGCGACCAGCCGTGCTTTCTCGGGTATCTGCCGTGGCATATCCGAGCGAACCCTCCTTGACCTGAATATCCGGTAGCGCAAACGCGTTGTACGGATCGAGAGGAATAATAACCGTTCCTTCCTCGCAAGAAATAGAAATGGAATTCGTCGACCAGTCGTACGCTTGAAGATTCATGACGGAAACTGAAGCGCAATTGGAAAAGAATACCTGCAAATTTTCGCGCGCTTGACTCCTGTAGGACGAAGTCAAAGCTCCGATGGGAGCAGAGAACGTAACCGAAATATCGGTGTATCCGCTACGATCAGCCGTCACGGAATTAATCGTGAAGGATGCCGAAGTAACGGACGCATCGCCGAGGTACAACTGCGCGTTACACGTCAACACGTCGATCAAATCTGCCAAGAAATTTGAGTAAAATTGCGTCGTGGGGTCGCTGAATAACGAGTAATCAATATCGACATTCAAAGAATGAGTGATGGTATCGACGAGACCAGCTTCGGCGAATCCGTCGCAAGAGAAACCGTCGTCAAATCCTGGCTCTTTGTAAGCAAGGAGTTCGTAGACCGCGGTGTTTCGGCCATCCTTAGCACGAATTTGAATCAAGTTGAATCCATCTTCGAGTCGCATGTAACCTTTTTCTCCAGAGTTTACAGTTTCACAAGCGAAGGCGTTATCGTAAAAATTTTTGCGGATGCGTTTTCTCGCCCACATTCTTTTCATCTCCTCGGAGGAACCAGTCGTGATTCTGCAAATCTTGACGTCGTTTCCAGAGAGCGAGTGCGGAGTAATACCAATTCTATGATTCGTAGAATCCAAGAACGTCGAATATTTGAAGACATCCGGCATGAACGAGGGTTCGAGCTCGCCACGATCGAGTTGAATATCGCCGAGCGAAGCGCCCTCCTCTTCGTCCATCAACACATACACCGTAACAATGTAAGTGCGGGTGGACAATCCGTTTGGAGAGGTAACTACAATCAACGCTTTGTTCTCGCCGAGTCTAACGCCAATTCGAAAAGTATCGCCAGATCTCACTTGCTTCCCGTATAATCCACCGATGCGAATGGTCGCGTCCGGTTGAGTGGCGACTGGAGTCAACGCGACTCTCATGTCTGGTAAGTCATCTACGGTCAACAAGACAAAGTATTCGAACGTTCCGGAGTAAAACGGAGGTTCGATAACGCCAGGAGTAACCGCAATACCAGCCAAGGAGGCAAAATCGCCGTTTTCAAAGAACACGCAATATTCCGGGTGAAACGGAAGGTAGTCGAATTGCATGATATCGAACCAATTATTGAATTGCTTCGGCGCCGTGATCGTACTCAAAGACGATTTTCCAGAGCCGTAACGGACCATAACCGTCTCATCCGAAAAGATTTGCCCATCCAAGGATATTCGAAGCTCCACGTTCGCACTCGACGACGTCTTTGTAATTTGTTTCAAAGACGGCGCGAGGCAAGTCAGCTGGGACTTCATGGCGTCAAACTCGCCATCCACTCTCATGGAACCAAAGTAGCACGCCGACGGCACCGTGACAGAGCTGGGATCAAAACCTGGACCAAACATGTAGTCGCCCAAAGTGAAACGAATGGCAGTTCCGCCCTCGGCGGAAACTTTCGGCGCGGATGGTTTGACATCCGCGACGCTCATCTTTGAGTGGTAATGAAACTGCGCGCCGTTGACGGAATACAAAGATCCATCCAACGAAATGCGCAAGGTGACGTCCTCGTCGTCCTCCATAGGCGGTGCTTCGCAAACAATAACGAGGACACCTGATTCCTCCATGATCTGAGCGCTCATGGCTTCGACTGGTTGTTCGCCAAACTTACAGTAAAACGAGTTGTGGTCCCGCGCAACGTGACCGGACAACATAACGGAGACTTTCGTGCCTCCCTTATCTGAACCAATCGCAGGAGAAACCGCAATTTCGCAAAGCTGCAAGATGCCTCCGTCCGGACCAGTAAACTCCTTAAACTCAGCGTCGACTTTTTGATCGTAGAAATCATAAAAGTCGTAGAACGAGTAAAAGTCGTAAAACGAATAAAACGCCTCGTAAAATTGAGGAGAATAAAACGCCAACGCTTCGTCGACGGCATCCTCTTCCCAACCAATGACTTCGGGAGACAACGGACTGATGAAGTGACCGTCTTCCGTGAATTCATTAAGCGTTCTCGACCCAGCACCTCTTCTCACAACCTTGACATCGTCCGAAGAGACGACGTGCACGTCGCCATCAGTCGTCGCCGCCGAGGAGGAGGAGGAGGAATCCTCTCCGCCGAAATCTTCGACGCGAGGCAGGTCAGAGCTGAGCGACTCACGATTGTCAGCTCTCGTCGCGTCCGAAAAGCCTTCGCGAGTCAAATCATCCGAACCGTAGCGGTGCGCCTTCTGTGATGGCGCGCCGCTCACTCCGAATGCAACGGACGAGCACAAGGCGACGAGCGCGAAGAAGACGAAGAATTTTGTCGTCGCCTTCTTTTTGCTGCTAAATTTTTTGCTAAAAAAACTCATCTTCCTCTTATCGCGTCGTTTTACGTCGTCGTCGTCGTCGGAAAGAGTTCTTCTTCTAGTACGTGTGTGTGTGTATACACACTACAAAACTACTTCTCTACGAGAGCGAAGACGATCTGATCTGATCTGATCTGTTGTGATATAAACGAGGAAGGAGTTGTGAGTGATTTAAAACCACAGAAAAGGAAAGCGGCGCGCGCGCCACGTAAAAAGATAAATTTGGATTACAGAGAGACGTTTGAGACGGAAATCACTCCATCCACGATCGCGGCTGACTTTGACGATGAGATGACGTACCTTGTGTACGCTCTGGTATATTTCTATCTACTACCGATCCAAAAGAGGATCAGATCTCCTAAAGAAGAGAAGGGAAAGTGAAAAGCTTTTTGTTTTCACTCCCTTATCGTCGTCCTCGCGAAGAGAGAGGAGGAGATCTGCGTCGCCTTTTCTACTTGTTTGAACACGAAGCCTTCGATTTCTCTTTCGGTGTGGTTCAAATCCTATTCGCGCGCGTTTCTTTTTTTCGGAAGAAAACAGAGAAGACGCGTCCTAATTCACGGTGAGCAGCGGTAGCTACGTTAAAGTACTACGCGTAAACTGTTATGGTAGTTTACTTTTGTTACGTTATAAAGCGCAAGAAAGCTTAAGCTTTGATGGGCGTGTGAGATTTTTGAGGGCGAATTGCTTCAAAACGACTGTTCGATTCTTTCGATTCTGGCCATTAAATTCGAAATGAGTCCCTAAATAATTAGTAAAGAAAGTCTAAGAAGTGTATTTGCGAAGAATGTGCGCGTCGGCGTCGTCTGAATCGTCGTTATGATAGTCGTTATAGTCACCATCATCGCCGGGGCCGCTCTTGTTTTCTCGTTGATGGTGATCGTTACTTCTAAAAATAGTAGTATTGATGATTCCAGTTGCCATCTCCTCCTCCTCTGAGTAGGCATCAACTCCTCTTCCTCGTCCGCGGTCTTCTTCCTCGACGAAGCTTTCTTCGAGTTGATCTTCGACGACGAAACGAACGAGGCGAAGACGTTCGCGCAAAACTTTATCGACAAATACGCTCGACGGCTTGTGGCCATCTTTTCTTGCATCCTTTTGCATCGACGTTTGTTTATTAACTCTTCTTCGGTTATTCGCAAACGAACGCTCGGCGCGTTTCACCAAATCAGCCGCCAAGGAGCGAGGCGAGAGATTTCCAGTCGATACGGAGGTACCTCTCACTGGAGAGCTCTTATTATTGAATTCCTCATCGCGACGATGTCGATTTTGAAGCATCTTTTCTAAAGCTACAACTTCTCTTTCTGCTTCTGACATATTTTTTGTATCCTCAGATTTTGGACGCGGGAAAGTTGCGCTGCCGAAATTCTTGTACCCAATAATATCATCGATTTCGTGGTTTTCGTCGTCGTCGTCGTCGTCGTCGCCTTCATCGTTCTCCCCCTTTCCTCTGTTCTCTTTGCCAATGCCGTTGTTGTTGCGATCAAAATTAAAGGCGATCGAGGCGCGATTGATTTCTTTCACCGCGCCGAGAACAAACGCATCCGCTGAATCGTTGGAATCGTCGGCATTTGTATTTAAAGTGACGTCAACTTGATGCGGCACGAAAGGTTCTTTTCCTTGCGTGGCGACGCAATCGTAACACTCGAGTCGCGGCATCGCCGCGGAGGCATTCTTTTTGTCATAATCTCCGTCGTCATCTTTTCTTTTGCCGTTCACAACGCAGACTAGAAAACTGCCGTTTTGAGATACTTTCCTCAAAACAGAATTCGAGGCGTAGCGCAAACACGCCGCCCACACTTCGCTCGATTGTAAAAATGCAAGACTATCGCGAGCATCATCATCGAGACGATGTATCCAAACACCAACCAAAGGCGTTTCACAATTATGCACTCTCGATGAGTTTGTTTTGAGAAAGCACAACCGGCGAGCTCGATCGAGCGTGAGAAATCCTGTCGTCATTTTCGTCCTCGTCGTCGAAGATGAAGAAAGAGAACTTTCCCTCGTCCTTCTACCGTTGTAACCATTCAAAAAGTGGTCGTCATCGAATAACGCGGAAATAACTCGAGAGGATGATGAAAATTCTCTGGAGACCCTCAACGGCCGAATCGGCGCAAACCGGAAAGCGCACGAAGGCATCTCCAAGGCTACGGTGAGATGTACTTTCCACGCAGGCGGCGAGTTTCGCTTCGTTTTCACACCGTCGTACCGTTCAACGACGGCTCCTATTCGCATCGGCCACATGTCCAGAGGCGTCAACGGCTCGTCTTCATCTTTATCTTTGTCCATCTCTTCTTCTTCTTCTTCCTCCTCCTTCTCCTCGGCGTCGACGACGATACTCTTCGTCGTCGTTAAAGGCATCGCATCGCACGTCGCGTAAAACGACTCTCTCACGCTCGTAAAACTCTTCCCCCACGCCAATCGCGATGCCATTCTCTCGCATCGCTTTTTCCCTTCTTGACTTCCTCCGCCGCGGCGGAACGAGACGTCCAGCGGTACGCGTCTCTCGCTACTACAATGACTAAATCCGCGTTTGTTTCTTTCGCCTGTTTTGTTGCTTTTGACGCCACTACTGCTACTAATCGTCACTATCCCAAAGCTATCGTTGCTATTACTGTTACTGCTATACATCGTGTTGTTGTTGTTGTTGCCCTCGCTGCTGCTAAAATCGCATCTCGCGTAGAGATGATGGTGCGAAACCGATTTTGATTTTAATTTCTCGAGTATCTTTCCCGCCAACGAGTCAAAGTCGTCGTCCACGAACTGAAATATCGTCGGCCCGACGTCGCTGGACCAAACCACTGTCGTCGTCGTTTCCTTCTCCTTCGTCGTCGTCTCCGCGTCCCACAAAATCTCTCTCACGCGAGGGAAATCCTTCGCGTTTTCAGAAGAAGACGAATTCAAAGACGAAGACGTTTCTCTCGTCCTCCTCGTCCGCGAACCATCGTTATAAAATCTAATGTTTTTCCCGTTTTTCTCGTGTTCCTCCTCTTCAAACGCCTCCTCTGTGGGTGTTTTCTTTGTCGTCTTCTTTTCCAAGAAATACGCCGAAGAAGAAGACATTTGTCTTCTGTCCTCTCTTTTGTCTTCTTCTTTGTCTTCGTCTTCTTCTTCTTCTTCTCAACAACAACAAGAGTTGTACTTATTAGAGTATTAGTATGGATTGTGGTGTACTGGAGAAAATGGCGGGAAAAGTTCGTCATTTTTTCATCTCCTCATTTAATCAACAAAGAAAAGTGAAACGATGACGCTCTTCCCTCTTCTCTCGTCCTCCTCCTCCTCTCCGTGCGTCTCTCACAACAACAACTGTCGTTCTTCTTCTTCTTCTTCTCGTTGTTTTTCCTCCAAATCATCGTTTTCAACTTTATCGCGAGGTAAAGGAGGAAAGATTCATCAGAATCAATATTCAACGATTGCAACACGAGCGACGAGGAGTAACGACAGCAACAACAACATTAACAACAATTCTAAATACATCGAGAAAGCGAAAGTGCAAGATTTATTGTCGAATTTGGAGCGATGGCTTCGAGAGAACGGGTCGGAGATGAACGAAAAGTGCGAGTTTGGGTTTAGCTCTATGATGGAAGAAGATAACACTTTGATGATTCGTAAAAACACGTGCGGTATTTTCAATCGTGGTAGTAAAAGTAGTAGTACAAGTAGTAGTAGGAGTAACATCAGCAGCGACGATAACACGAGTATTAAAAAGAACGAGTCGATCTTAAAAGTTGGCGATTCGGTGTGGATGACTGCGGAGAAAGCGAGAGAAGATGCGGACGGGAAGTGCGGGAAGATTTTAAAGCGTCTGGCGGCGCAAGGCGAAGCCGCGCCGGCGTGGGTGGAACTTTCCGTGTATTTGGTGTGCGAACTCGAGAAAGGCGAAAGTTCGTTTTACGCGCCGTATTTGAGTTATTTACGCGAAGCGACGGTGTTAGAGTCGCCGCTATTTTGGTCGACGGAGGACGTGAACGCAATCGCCGGGTCGCAACTCCTCGACGACGCGGCTGGGTACGATTCGTACGTTCGAGGCACGTACGAGTCGTTGAATTTAAGCAACGACGGTGTACCGGAGGATACGTTCTTGTGGGCGTTTGGAATTTTACGGTCTCGAGCGCAACAACCCATGCGAGACGGGTCGGAAGTTACCTTAGTTCCCGGGCTGGACATGTTAAACCACAAGGCGAGATATTCGGAGAACGATTTTGGGGTTGGCGGGAAGAAGAAAAAGCCAGATTGGCAAGTCTACGAGGCAGGTATGGACGACGGCGCGATGGATTCACCCATGGCGGCGATTACAAACTTATTCGGCGGTGGTGGGAAGAAGGAGGACGCCAGGGGGAGCAGCGGTAGCGGTAAGAGTAGCGGCGCAAAAAGCGAGAATAACAACATCAAATTCGCCTCGTTTCGAGCGCAACAAGATACCATTCAACCGGGCGAGGAAATTTTTATGGATTACTACGCCTCCATCAACTTCGACGAGCGACCTTTGGATGGTAAAACCTGCGTCGATTACGGCTTCGTCGATCCCGTGGAACGAAACGGTGGCTACGAGTTACGAATAGGCATTCCAGAAAACGATCCAAACAGAGACGATAAAATCGACATTTGCGACGTGAGTCAACAAATCATAGGCGGCGGCGACGATCCAACCTTTTATTTAAAAGCGTACGAAGATCCAGATCCAAACTTGCGCGTTTTCAGCAGATTGTTGAACATCCAAGGCTCGGACGCGTTTTTGTTGGAAGCTTTGTTTCGAAACAACGCGTGGGAGTTGATTTCCGAACCCGTCTCGAAAGAGAACGAAACGCAAGCCTGCGAAACGATGATTGCGGGATGCAAAGACGCTCTGTTGCAATACGAAACGAGCATCGAACAAGACGAGGACATGTTATCGATCCAGGACATTTCCGACGAAAAGCTTCTCTCCATTCGCGTCTTGTTGGGCGAAAAAAAAGCGCTCAGAAACACGTTGCGATATTTCGAAACCATTCGCGCCTCTGTCGATCGCTTAGAGTATTACCAAGAGCGACGCTTGAGGCAGTTAAACTTGTTGGACGAGGACGGGAGTTCCACGTACGATCCATTCAACGATTTCATAGCTTAATATAATACTATAATACTCTACTATATTAATAATGATGCAAAAAAAAGAAGTTGTTCAATACGCGAGTTGAACGCGTGACCTTCTCGGTGTAAACGAGATGCTCTAACCACTAAGCTAATCGAACGAGACGACTCTCCATTAGGGTTTACATTACTCTATATTAAAACAACAATAAAATAATTTGAGCAACAAAGAAAAACAAGACACAAAAAACGCCATTCACAGAAGAGACTCTACTAACAATACACAATGTTGTTGACGAACCCGATCGAGGAGGACGTGTTCGAACGAACCAACGAAAACGAGGACGAGGAGAAAGCGTGCGAAAAAGAACGAGCGAGGAGACGATTAGTATTGGAAGAAGAATCGTCGTCCTATGTGTCGTCTGAGCAGGCAAAAGTGGCGTTTGCTTTTCTCTCAAAATCCAAATCGTCGTCGTCGTTAGAAAGAAAAACCGAAGAAGAAGAAGAAAAAGGCATCGAAACGATCGCGTTCTTCTCGAACAGCCGAGTGCCTCTGACGGTGTGCGAGGAGATTTTATCCTCGTTTAAGA
>JGI20151J14362_10000191_pt1 | contig 44648 bp, 55 predicted proteins | sample COG_01_FD_14362 | JGI IMG/M metagenome (IMG submission 14362)
TTAACACTTCTATATGATTTAGATAATCTATTAGTAAACGTTTTAGATTTTATATTTTTAGGTAATCTCATTTTAATTATTTATTAATTTCACTATTTTTGCCAAAAAAAAACCCACATTTCTGTGGGTTTTTGGTAATTATTTTAGGTTATTTTACCCTATAAGTTCTTGAAAACTAGCATCTTGTCGAGTTGCTATAAAGTCAACTAAAATAAATTCTGCAATTTTGGTTGGTTTTATATAAATATCGATTTTTAATTGATTTTGTTCAATAACCTCATCGATATTATTTTTCTCGTTACAAACGATAATATAATCTCTAATACCATCTTTATTTTTAACATTTTCAAACAATGGTTCGAGTACGTTAGTGACCTGTGTTCTAGTAAATAAAGTATTTGGTTCAAATACGAAATACTTACTAGTTTTCATTGTCGCTTTTTCAAGGAATAAGAATGCACGTCTAACGTTAATTCTATCAAAAGCGCTAGGTTTTTTAAGCATAGTCTTTTGACCCCAAGTTACGAAACCCTCATTCGGGAAGAATGTTACAGGATTGATACTACTCTTATATAATTGATCACGCTCTTTTTGTTTTGGATAGATAGCGATATCATTAATATTACTATTAATACCTCTAGTCAATCCAGCTGGAGCTTCCCACACATAATCCATATTAGCCATCAAACCTGCACCGAAACCAGAGTATGGTACCCACACTTGCTTCTTAGATGACGAATCGTAAACTTTAACCCAATTACCATAAACAACAGAGTAACTACTATTAGCACCTCTAAATTGATTTTTAAGATACTTATCAATATATTGACTAAATGTTTTAGGTATTAATTTACCATTATCTTCAACAGTTTGAGATAAAACTCTCGAATTTTTCCCAGTTACAAAAATTTGCCTAATTGGGTCAGCGATGAAAATACAATCTTTTCTAGATTTTTCACAGAATGTATTAAATTTTGAGAAAATTGTTTGATAATTAGCTTGTGTTTCATCTTCATCTAATGGTCCATCAAGCGAACCACTCAAACCACTTAGAGAGTCCCAAGTAGCTGTCTCATCATAAGTATCCGAAGAATTACCTTTAGTCGAGCAGAAGATAGTACCTAAACCACCTTCAACAACAACATCTAATTCAAATAGATCAGGATTTTCAGTTAACGTAAGTACTCGATCAATTTTTTCAGAAACTTCACCAATAGTTTTATCAGCTGAATCGGTATCTTGATACACACCTAATGGGAACAACTTATCAGCATATGATGATATACTAGTTTCTGATGAAAGCATTGCACTTTCGGTTTTTACACTTTCCGTGAGAACACGTATCTTTGACTCAGGGTTTGCTGATAAGTCTAGAGTAAATGTATCCTGAAGATAAGGGTTTACAAAAAACTCTAAATTATTACTATCATCATCCAAATCTTCTAAGAATGTGCTTACATTTGAACCACCATTTACATTTTGAATTTCACGTTCTGGATCAAATGACCCAAAATATGATTCAGATAAAGCATAAGATAATGATACAGCTGAGTTATTAAATGGTGTTTTACGCAATTTAAATAAACCAATTGATAACATATCAACAAATTCATCACCGATCACATCATATGTAGCGACATTATCCATAGCTACAGAAATACTATCAATATTCGAAGAATATGATGATGAAAGTTCAAAATCTAATCTAACTTCTGGTAGATCAATAAACGATGCTGTATTACTCCCACTATCATTTATTGAGTTAACACCCATAATACTTTGGAAATCTGAATCTGGTTGAGTATTTGTATTATCAGAAATACCTAAATAATACCCCTCATATTGCTCATTTATAGTACTTTTACCATTATTTAAAACAATTAAACCAGCTGATGCTAAATCATCAAAATTACTATAACCAGATGAAATACCAAGCATACCATTCCAGTCGAGCTCATCATTAATTAATTTCTCATAGTCTTCTCTACCAAATTCAACGTGAGTTGGAGCGGCGAGATAAAAATCACTAATGTCTGAGTCAGAAGAAAGTTCAACTCCAGCTAAAACTTCACTATATGTAGTATCATTAGTATATTCTGGAATTACAGGGTATACTAATGCACTATATGTATCTTTAGTAAAGATACCACCAGCTTCTGCACCATAAGGTAATCTTGAAAAAAATATATTAGCTGGAGAATCAAACAAAGCTTGCGCCGTATGATAAGAATACCTTTCAGCAGCTGATGTCGGTTTACCATAAACTTCTTCGTATTCTTCGATAGATGTTAATTGGATAACCTCATCAGTTGGACCAGAACTCGTGAAACCCATAGCAAGTACACCAACACCATTTGGTGCGTTGACTCTAAGGGATAAATCAACTTCATTGATTTGTACTCCAGGACTATTAATTAATTGTTGTGCCATAATAATATTTTGTTATAAATTAATGTTTTTAATTATTTATAAATTAATGTTTTTAATTATTTATAAATTAATGTTTTTAATTATTTATAAATTTTAAGAAAGTTTTTTTATATCACCAACCTATACTAACGTAGCTGTAAAGAATGAAAAAGCGAATTCAAATTTAGAGGTTATTTCATTGGGGGTTGTATCATCATATTTAGGACTAGCGACAGACAATGGGAACGCACCTTCATAATCAAATTTTATAACTTTATTATTATACTCATCAAGACCATATATTGTAAAATTAGCAGTGTAATCTTTCATAGCTTCCCATGCTTCTTCTTTAGCGAAATCGTTCTGATTATAATATGAATATTTTTCATCATTTAATAAATCAAGCCACTGATATATCACCCACCAATTTCTATATAAGTTATCGACGGTAAAATCAATGAAAACACTTTCATAAGGTTTCCTAGAATGTGATGATAACTTTATTTCTTGACCACCATATGGTAAAAATACAGCTGGTACTATTATATCTGGAACAGGTGAACCCTTAATAGTGAACTGTAGTGTATCAAAATCAACTTTAGTATTACTACGTGTAGATGATTTCAAACTACGTAAAGCTTGAGGTAAATTTAAAACCATTATGAATTTATCACCTCTACTCTTATTAAGAATAGATTGGTTTATTTCATATTGGTCTGGTTGTATTAAAGATTTAGTGTCTACATTACTCATATTAATTATTTATAAAAACTGATATGGGCTTGGTTCATAACTCTTAAATTCTCTTTGTTGATCTAATTCAGGAGTTAACCAACCAGCATCTAACATATCTTGCATAGCTGGATCTATATTACCAGCAACTGGCATAATAACACTATCTATACCCCAATTATTATCTTCTGTACCGAAAGACCTATTATCAGATTTACCAAACACGTCATATAAAGGTTCTAGACCAAATGGTTTTTTATTATCATCCCACATATTAACTGTAAAGAATTGAGTAACAACAGCCTCATGTACACAGATTAAAGCCCATATTAAAGCATCAACCCTATCATCTTTATATGATGAACTCTTTTTAGCCCATCTTTCATTTTTATGTCGAACAAATGTATTAAGTTCCTTTAGAGTATCTAATTCTCTTAATTTAATTCTTCGATGAGTCTTTAAAAAGTAAAACATATTCATCACACCATAATACTTCGTATTTGTAGAACTAGTTACACCCTTTAAATGACCATATTCTATGCGACCTTGTTTAAATGCGAAATTAACAAGACACGGGTAATTATACTCGTTATCCATTAACGTGATAACAGTACCACCACCTGTATTATTACGTTCAATAGCTAGAGGTGGTTTACCCCAATGTTTCATGATTTCATTTAATTGTCGAGCGAATTCATTTGGACCAGTTTCATTATTAGCATAAACAGCAACTTGTTCAATTTTTGTCATATCAGTTACATCTAATACCTGAATAGTTGAATTACATGCCCCACAACCTTCACCTATATCAACACCAGCAACATAAATTTTATTTTCTAAATCAGGTTCAGTATAAATACTATAACCATCAAATTGTGATAACTCCAACCGTGATCTTCTACACTCAGCAGCTAATTCGTTATATAAATCCTCTGGTATATTCGAACCACCTGATTCAAGAAACTTACATTCATACTCTTGCTCAAACTTTTCGTTACCTAAATCTCTACGTTTTTCATCAGACCATTCTTTACCACGACCTGGTATACTATTCCATAGAACTTCTAGCGACCCCCATACACTTCCATCATTTTGAGAATTTTCCCATAACTCATGAAATAGATTACCAACACCATTGGGTGTAGATGCCATCAATATTCTAGCGTTTGGGTCATTTGATATAGTTGGATAAACAGCTGACCAAAATTCTTCTAGAACATGGTCATCAATGTGAGCAACCTCATCAATAATTAAACAGTTCAATGACATACCACGTGCAGCATCAGCTGATGTGGCTGAAATTTTAATGTCAGATCCATTTTTAAATTCAACAGATTGTTTATTCCAAGATACAACACTAGGTTTTAACCAATTAGGTAATTCTTCATAAGCTAATTTAATACGACTTAATATCTCTTTTGCAGTATCAGCTTTATTCGCCACAACTAATATTTTCCTATATTCAAAGAAAGTTACCATCCATACAACATATATTGTCATCAAGGTTGATTTACCCATCTGCCTAGATGTATTGAATATAGTTTTATTATGATCTTGAAAAAGTTCTAGACCAGTTTTTTGATATTCTCTTAATTCTATTTTTTGTTTTTTACCAGCTGATATAATATAAAAGAAATTTTCAGCAAAAAATAATATATCCCTATGACACTTTTTAATAACCTTAACTCTATCTACATCATATTTAAAAGTTGACTTCGGGTCAGGTAAGCTATTATTACCCATATAAGGTACGACTTTATCACCAATATAAGTATCGTTTACCTTTTTAATTATCTTATTATAATTTATTTTAGCCATTTATATTATTTATAAAAAAAAAAATTGATTCCAAATATAAATAATTAAAACCAAATAAATTTATTTATGAAAAATCAAAAAACATCATTTATGCAAAAATTCGAGCGCCTTTATAAAGAAGCTGTTGAAGATGACAATCTTTTCGGTGACCAAGGAGAAGATATTATCGATGATTATGAGAGTGATATCGATGAGATCGAAGATACCGAAGAGGGTGGCGAAGAAGTAACTATCACGCTCACAAGCGATCAAGTTGAAGTCCTTCGCGACATCTTATCTCAAGTTGAAGGTGACGAAGAGGGTGAAGAAGATGGTGAAGAAGAATTCGACGCTTTCGGTGACGAAGATGTATCTGACATCGAAGAACTCGAAGAAGAAGCTGTTGAAACACAGTCTGCACCAGATGCTGAGAGTGTTCGCTCTAAATCAAAATCAGGTAAAGCATCAACAAAAACTGGTGATTTAGATTATGATTCACAAACCAAAGATGGTGAAGAAAAACAATATAAGTTCGTAAAACGTGAAAAACCAACCGAACTTAAATATAAAACCACTAAAGGTTCTTAATTTATATTAAATACTAACTTAACTAAAACCTCTCTTCGGAGAGGTTTTTTTATTGTCTATTTTTCAGAAAATTATAAATATTTAAAATGAACATATTTGAATCAGTAATTGACCAATCTCTTGAGAACTACTCTAAATTCGTTTTTGATGAATATAAAAGCGATAAACCTAGATTAAAGGATAGAATTCGTCAAAAAATATTAGATGATGTGAATTTAATCAATAAAAAGATCTCAGTCGTAGATTTCTTCATTAAGGGTAGTATTTTAACTAAACAATATACTACAGATTCTGATATTGATATTTTCGTTCAGGTTAATTCTGGATTATATACAGAAGATCAACTGAAAATACTACTCAAACCAATATGGGATGAAATTGATGAAACATATATAAAAGGCGTACCTCACCCATTTCAGTATTATATAACCAAAGAAAAATATAATCCAGAAAACACTGAAGCTATGTATGATGTGAATGGTGACAACTGGATTAAACGATCTTCGTCAAAATCAATCAATCTCGATGAGTATATGGATGACTTTAAAGATTATGTAGACCAATTCTCAGATTTTAGCGAGGAATTGAGACGAAATATGATCGATTATGAGATTTTAAAAGATATACCAACTGAAGAACTATCTGGTTTAAAATCAAAGTTAAATAACGAACTAAGACAAATAAACAATAACATATCTGATTTATCTGAAGTATATGATCAAATTAGAGATATGCGTGATCAAGCATTTTCTAAAGATATGACACCTTCAGAAATTAAAAAATATGGTATAAAAACTAGATTACCTGGAAATGTTGTTTTTAAACTATTAGAGCGTTATTACTATTTAGATTTGTATAAAAAAATAAAATCCATAATAGGTGATGATAACAAACTATCACATAATGAGGTTGATCAACTAAACTCTATCCTAAAGACACGTTTAACTTCAGAAAAAACTAGTTTTAAGAACATTTTTAAAGGTAAATTATCAACACCTCGACATATGAGTAATAAAGCTGGTTTAACTGGTCAAGATAAGATAAAAAAAGGTGGTCAAGGTATTATGGCTAAATGTCATAAGACTGATCCCAATAAGAATACAGTAAAACCTATCAACGGGATTATACGAGTTAAACAAGGAACACCAGAAGCTATTAGATTAGCTAAAAAATATAGAATAGCTGACCCAAGAGGTAAAAAGATAGTAGATGGTAATCAATATACAAAAGGTGTAACTATAATCTTTGAAGAAACTCTCGAACAAAAAGTTAAACGAGCACAAGAGAAGCTAAATAATAAATAATTCAAATGTCTTGCAACTTTTTCCAACCAATTTACGACCATTCTTGTAGTTTTACAGAGGATCTAAGATATTTAGATACTGATAGAACTGCACAAGAAAGAGAAATATTTGCTCAATATTTTATTGAGCAAACTGAACAATATGGTATCGAAGTAGATTATATTGTTAATAATTATGAACTATCATCTCATGATATGATGTACGGTGAACACACAACCAAAACATTCGATGATCCAGTAAAATTAATTATGTATATTATTTTTAATGATGATAGTATAATCCTAAATCAATACGGGATCGAATCTCAAGGCGATATCACAGCTTTTATACCGATTTCATCATACGAATCAGTGTTTGGAGAAGGAAGTGAACCAAAATCTGGAGATTTAATTAAATTAACAGAATATGGTTCAACAAATCGACCAAATGGGAGAGGTGCAGAAATATTTGAGATTACACACAGGGATGATCAGAATATTCAACAAACTATACCTTTAATGGGACACTACACTTGGATGATATGGGCTAAAAGATATGATTATAGTTATGAAAATAACGTGGACCCAGAACAAGTTATTAATCAAATTAATGATGATGAAAGACAATATGCTAGTGGGATAGTTACCCATGATGGTGTACCTGTTATGTATAATGGTGAACATGTTATAGCTGAAACAGGTAGTTCAGAATTAAGTTCTATAACAAAGACTTATGATAAGTCTGCTGATGAACTAGGTGAAATAATATTCGACTATAATAAGAACATTAAATCTAACGATGATGTATACGGTGATTATTAATCTTTATCATTAAATAAAAATTTATTAATAAATTCCCCAGCGTATTCACCTGATTCTAACTGATTACACATTATTGGGTACCTATCATTCACATATTCATGGATGATATTTGGTTTTATCTTTTTCTTGAGAATATATTCAAGATTTAGGTTCTTTTTATCACATAGTTTATTAACATTATATAAACACTCGAATAAACAAGCCCATTTTACGATTTCATCATCACTCAGTTCCATGTTCTTTAATAAAGTCAATCATTGCATCCATTTTTGCAATATATTCTTGTTTGTCTACCCGACCCGTGTTCATTTCAATAGTTTTAACTAACTTACATATACACTCATACATGTTCTTAGTGATAGGGTCCATTGTTTTACCATCATAATATAATTTTAAAATAAATTGTACTATATTTTCAGGGTGTCCTTCAATTAAATCCTTATATCCAGCTAATTCTTTAGTTTCTGAATAAATATTGTAAAAAGATTTACCCATACTCTTCCATTTTAAGGTATTTGATAATGATATATCATCTTGTGGGAGACACTTAATCTCCTCTGGCATTATATTAGAGGGATTCTTATCCATTTTTTACAGTTTTAAGTTGATTGACTAAATCTTCTGTAATCACTCCATCAAATATTTCAGTTTTCTGAAAATTAGAAATCGATACCTTTACAGTATTAAGAGATTTACATTTTTCACACCTAAAATCATTATCTTCAGCAACTTTTATAACCACATCATTAGGATCTTTACACACCGAACACTCAATTCGAATTCTATTTTCGTCTAATACATTTAAACGTTGAACTTCTAATGCATTTAAACGCAACTGTACAACCGTCTTGGTTAAAGTATTAATTATAAAGAATAATACAAATTGACAAATAAACGAGATAAAAAACCACATATAGATATCACCACCAGTGAAATACCCAATAATGGCGAAGCTAGTTGATACAACTAAAGTTAATAATATACTTACTATCATATAAGTATATTATATAATATTTTACAAAATGTCAAGACTTATCTTGTAACTTTCTGACCAGTAAATACCTGATATATGTTTTTCACAGTACCTCTATCAAGGTCTGCGTCCGTTTTATGAGTTCTGTCACAGAAACAAAATTCGTCAGTTTCTGCGTTTGTGAATTTATACCCTTTTTTAGTCTCAGATATTTTTAAATGAGGTTTACCCTTCATATACTGTTTTATATCAGCAAGTTTAATAGGTTTATGATCCTCCATTTTTTGCAAAATAACCCTATCACGATTTTTACCCTCTGTGATATAACTCTCCCAAATTAATTCTGAATCAGTTTTCATACTAAATACTAAGCTCCTCTAATTTTTTAATAATTTTAATATATTGTTTATTGATATTATTAAAATCACCAACAATATCTTTAATAGATTGTCTTTTATCACTATCATCAGCGATAACTGGATTATTATAAGCTCTAATAAAATCAGATTTTAATTCATCAACATTATCAACAATACCTAGAACCTTTTCAAAAGTAGTTTGAACCTCATGAGGTAAAACTTTTTTAGCCTCATCTTGGTCAGATCTATCAACCTTTAAAATATCAATTAAAGACATTTGCGAAGGGTTAGTTCTATTATGCCAACCATATCCTTCACCCTCACTAGAGGTTTGATGATTCACAATATCCTCTTGAATTAGATTTTCAATAATATTTAGTTTAGTCATTTAAATTATTTATAAATTTACCGCATATTTATAAATAATTAAAACTATCAATATAATTATGAAAGAAGATATTTTTAAGAACCAATTTATTAAGTTATTAAACGAAGATCTTGAAGAAGATCCAAGAGGTTTAGAATCTTTAGAAGATGACCCACAAGAAGCTCAAGATGCTTTTGCGGATACATTAGATGATGACACTAACCCTGAAGATTATGACATTAATCCAAACGATATCCGTAAGATCGGACGAGCAAATATCCAAGAGGCTCGTAAATGGATCAAGATTTTAAACGATTTCGCTGATTTAATTAATTCAGTTGATGATGACGATTCATTAAATAACTTCCTAAACCGTGTTGACCGTGAAGGTTCAGCATTTAGAGGTGTTGTTCGCTCCCAAGGTAAACGTGTAACACGTATAGCTGAAGAAGCTGCTGGTATGTCTCAGGTTCTTGAATCACATGTTATCGGCTATGATAAGAAAGAGCGTGAGCTTCTACAACAATTCCCAAACCTAAAAGGATAAATTAATATGCAATATTTAAACGAAGATAGAAAAAGTATCGGTAATGTTTATGCTGAAATGTATAAACCAAAAACTAATAGTTCTGTAATTAAAGAGAATGAAGAATTCTATGATATTGAAGATCATGCTGACCAACTGGATGGTGATTTAGATCTACCTATTGGTGGTTCGCCTGATGAAGATGGTGATTATTTAAATGACGCTCTTGAAGAAAAGGTTTACGGTCACATGAATGAACAATTTGGTGAAACTTTTCGTAGACAATGTGACGAAATCAAAGAAAAATTCGATTTAAGTGATGATGAATTTTGTATGTTTTTCAAAGGATGGTTCGATGAAAAACATGTCCGTTCACACCTTGAGGGAGAGTTTTAATTTTTCCTTCAAACAACTAACGTCTAATTTCATAGAATTAGATTCCTCTTTGATTAAATTCCTCAAGATAAACTCTTGAGGAATTTTTGTTTTATTAGACTTAATGATAATATCATTAAAGTCTTTACATTTTTCCCCAATTTCTCTAGACCATTTGAAAACTTTTTCACCCCTACGAAACAACATACTAGATTTTTTCCTAGCTGCTTCATCAAGATAAGGTGAATCTAAAACCCACACTCTAGTATGTAGAGGGTACATCGATAATTGCCTATCCTGTTCATCTGTAAGCACGAATTCACCACTTTCAGTGATACCTGATAAGCATGTAGCGTTTTCTACAAACATCGAGTCTATCGCACCTTCAAATATGAATATATATTGATTATTATCATCGATATTATCGATATTATACATAGACCTATCGGAATTAACTTTTGATAGGTATTTTGGTGAATCATCATCCAATAATTTACGACTTTGGTACCATATTACCTTATTATTTTCGTAATAAGGTATGATTAACCTATTTTTATGTATATAATCATCAAGAGATACATATAATGCTTTAGGTTTATTTGGAGCATTATTTATTTTACGATCAATAATGTATTTAACAGCTAATTTAACGATTTTATCATCTTTATAATATTCTAGCTGAGTCTTATCAAATAAATTTATACAATTCGAAGGTAAAGTTGGTGTATCACTCTTAATTTCGAATAATCTATCAAATTCATCACAATTAAAATCTCTAGGTACGATATCATACTCTTTAGACTCAAATACAACCTCTTTATAACTTAAACCAGACACATCCATGATAAAATTCACAGATCGCTTAGAGTACCCACAATTGTGGCAGTATACTGTACTTTTATTACCCTCTAATTCTGGATTATAATAAAATCTAGCCTTCTTACCCCACGATTCACCCTCTCTACATATAGGGCAACCACCATTTAAAATACCATTTTTACGCTCTTTAACATATCCAACATATTGGTATATATATTGAGTAACATAATCTTCTGGTAAACTATTCATACGCTACATGGTAGCATAATATAGTCATTTTTCAAGCTTTTTATTTAGCTTTTGTTTATCTACAGGTACTTTAACTTCATCACCACGTTTACCCCAGTTGATGTTATCATAAGCTTTAGTATATTTAGATACACTATGACCCGTTCTAGGTTTACATCCCTTTCCCATATTTATTTACTAATTTTTGGCTTCGGTTCTCTCTTAATAACCTCTTTTGCGAACATATTCATACAACGAGGACATTGGTATTTAACTTCAGTTACAATTTCATGCCCATTATTATAAGGGGGTTGGACTTTACCATGGGAAGCTGCCCCACAGAAATTACAATTTCTATTTAAATTTAACATAATGTTTAATTATTTATACCACTTAACATTTTTTGCAACCCATACGATGTGTCGTTACTATTTTTACAAAAAATTTCAACCCAATCCATCTTATACCCAAAATGACGCTCCATACCAATAATATGTAACTTTTCAAAAAAATTATTTATAGATGGTGTGTATCGAATATCCTGAGATTCAAAGAAATTAGTCTCATCGACATATATTTTTGAAGCATATCGTAAATTCATAACTTTTAAATTACGTTTTATAATTTTTTGATCAGATTCCTCAAGCATTTTAAAATTATCTTCAAATTTTTCAACAAATCGTTTACTCTTAACTGGACCATATTTATGTAGACCATTTATGTTATCAGATTTATCACCCATTATAGCTTTATATAAAAGATATTTATCATTAGATACACCACCATTATATTTAAATGATGTATCAGATGTAATTAAGTCTCTTTTAATAGGGTTATATATCTTAACACCATCAAACATATTAAATAACTGAAGAAAGTCATTATCATTAGATACAACATAATTTTCATCGTCACTATATTTGTTACATAAGAAATATACTATGTCATCACCTTCTAATTTATTTGCTCGAATATTTACAACACCTAAAGATTTTGAAATATCCCACAAGATTTCATCAAATTTATGAACATCATCATCAACCTCTCGATTCCTCTGCTCCTTATACCCCACAGCATCATGTCTGAAGTTTTTAAAACTACTGTCACGTATATCCCAAGTTAAAAAGACGTTCTCACAATCAAACATCTCTTTAAATATCTTGATATTATTCAAAAATACAAAAACATGTGAATGATCCTCATCCCACTCGTTGTTATAATTCTTTTTTTTAGCTATATGATAGGAACGATGGAGAAGATTCCCACCATCAATTATTAAATTTTTCACAGTAATAATCTATAGTTTGATTTAATTTAGTATTGAAGTAATCGTGGTCAATATCGACCAAAAATTTATCTGAGTTTGATTCTTTGAGTTTTTGCAACTTACCAATGTCTAATGAATATTTAAAATCATGACCTAAACGAGCGTTCGGTTGAAACTGAATCAACTCCTTAGATTTATTTAAAGTTTTCAAAATATGTTCAACCAATTCAAGGTTAGTCATAGAATAACCATTACCAACATTATATATTTCACCAGATTTACCATTTTTAGCGACATAAATAACATCTTTAACGTGATCTTCAACAAAACACCACTCTCGAATTTGTTTACCATCATCGTAGATTGGTATACTTTTATCATTTAAGGCATTTGTTATAACTTTTGGAATGAGTTTCTCGGTATATTGATTTGGTCCATAATTGTTACCACATCGTGTTGTAACAATATCCATATCATATGTTACACTATACGCATTACACATCATCTCAGCACTAGCTTTTGATGCTGAATACACTGATGATGGGTTATATGGATATTTTTCATTAACAGCTTGCTTAACGGACCCAAAAACCTCATCCGTAGATATGTTAATAAACCGTTTAACACCTATTTTACGAGCTAATTCAAGCATATGCATAGTTCCCATCACATTTGATCGTACAAACGATTCTGGGGTATCTATAGACCTATCAACATGACTTTCAGCCGCGAAGTGAAACAAGAAATCAAAAGGTAAATCAATTAAACCTACACTCTTGATAATATCATAAGATATATCCCACTTAATATGATGTATATCTTGTTTACTACTCTTAGGTTGTTTGAGGTTATTTAAATTAGAACCAATACCCTCGAAATCGAGATTAATCAATTTAAATTCATCATAATTATCAATTAGATAATTAATAAAGTTTGAGCCAATGAACCCCAAACCACCTGTCATTAATATAAACTTATTATTCATTTAAAAACTTTTGAACCTCCAACATCGATTCAGGTGTACCCATATCAGACCAATGTGAAGGTATAATTGTATACCAAATTTGCTGTTTTTCAGCATACATTGAGTTGATATCTGATATTTCCAATTCACCTCGCTGTGAAGGTGTCAATCTATTTAAATATTGATAAACATCTGAGGTATACAAGTACATACCAGTTACAGCAAGATCAGAAACATATTCTTTAGGTTTTTCGACTATTCTTTTGATAGGTATAAACTCTCGTTCGTCTGGTTGACACAATTCAGCTACACCGAATCTTGACCAATTATCAGTCTTCTTTAAGAATAGACCACATTTAAGAGAATTACTTAATTGAAAATATGAAACACAATCTTTTAAAATACTTGACGATTCGAAATAATTATCACCAAGAATTACTATAAACTTTTGGTCACCTGTAAAATCCTCAGCTAACTTAAGAGCCGATGCGATCCCAAGTGGTCTACTAGGATCACACATTTCCTGTATCTTATAAGTGAAATTTAAACCCCTATCATAACCATCACCCAAATGTTCAACAATATCACCACAATGATCTTTCGACGTTATTACAAGTATTTCAGTAATACCCATTTTTTTTAAAGTATCAACAGGGTAATCTATCATAGGTTTAGCACCATCTTTAGTATAAACAGGTGCTAAATGTTTGTTTGTGATAGTTTTAGTAAATGGTGACATTCTAGAACCAAGTCCACCAGCTAATATTACACCCCTCATATTATACATTTAAGTTAGTTAGGTGTTCACGTAAAGCTACCTCAACGGCATTGTATGATGAAAGTAAATTTGGGTGATATTTTTCAATCTTATCCGTAGATAAGATACAATTACTGCGTCTACATTTCATTAAACCTTCTGATAATAAATCATCAGTACTATACCACCTATCTATAATCTTTTTACCGATTTTATCACCTATAATTCTATTATAAATATCAATAACAGATTCAGCTGTAATGCCACCAGAGTTAACAACATTATATACACCTGAATCAACGTCACTTGAGATGATAATTTCAATAAATTTAACTAAATCAGGTACATATGTAATTGAGTTAGGATAATTAACTAATTTATCATATTTGATAATTTTGTTAATATAATTTTTATCATCCATTTCACCATCGAAAGGCATTCTAATCCTTAGATTGTAATTTTTATTTTCAATATCAGATCTATCAACAAATTCTCTAAAATGTTTTTCAAACCATGATTTGGAATCACTATAAACCGATGAGGTCGGATTATCTATCCCAAAATTATGGACATCGTCCTCAGTAAATACCCTACCTAGTTCATCATTATATACACACCCTGTTGAAATAGTTATAAAATTAGTATCATATAACTCACAAATTTCCATAATAGACCCAGCATCTACTACATTACGTGTATAACACTCATCAACATGTTTTTCACAGGAATCTACATTAGGTTTACCTGTAAACCCATAACAATTTATCAAAAATTTTGGTTCATGTGTCTCGATCAGTTCACCTAATTTTGTTAAATATTTATCCTCTGATTGAGAACAAAAAATTAAATTATAATTATCATCACTCCAATATTTTTGAATCTTTGATGATATATAACCCTTACCTAAAATTAATATATTTGACATACGTATACATTACACGATGTGTATATGTATGTCAAATATAAAATATATTTATTTTATAAATTGTCAGTATCAATATCAGTATCTACTGGGTGAGTTAGATACCTAGTGATAGCAGTCATTATGCTATCCATATCTCTTTGGGTTTTAACATTAGAAATAACTACTGCATCTCCATTCAAGTCGTACCCAAAAGTTATGAACGGTGTTAAATATTGCTCTATAGTTGTAGCTATAGTTGAAACATGTATAGGATCTGAAGCTACTTTATCTTCAACGTAATCAAATTTTGATAGTTGTTTAAGAAGATCTTCTATACTTTTTTCACTACCATCATTTTTATTTTGTTCACTCATTTTAATTATTTATCACCTTTTGGCTCATATTTTTTAACGATACCCCAATTATTTAAATATTTGACTATAACTTCGAATGAATCAGTTTTAATACGAAACCTAAATGGAACAAATCTACCACCATCATGGAACTCAAACCAGACATCACCAACTTCTTCAAGATTTTCATAACATGTACAAAAAACAGCTGCACAAAATGGGTCAATACATATCGTATATTTTCTAGGGTCAGCTTCAGTATATGTGTCTAAAATTTTCCAAGTTTCATACCCAGAATCCTTGAGTCTTTTTACAAAATACCCTAAAGTTTTAATATTATTCTTATTCATTTTCTAAGTTTAGCTGTAATATAGGTTATAGTTACACCATTCCAAATAGTTTGAATTAAAAACGCTTGTTCAGAACATTTTATCTTAAATGGAACACCTCTATGTTGAGATAAAATTTTAATCAAGTCATATTTAATTACCATATTAGATAATTTATCTTCATCCTGTAGATCATATTTATCTGTAACCAATACGGAAAGTTCATCAGTATTTATAATAGTTTCATCAGTTAAACATGCATAAATTGAACCGTCAATAATCTTTATATATACTTTTTCAACTTTATTTTTATGAAAAGTCTTTAACTTAACTATATCTGATAATACATCTGGTTTTAAAATAAATGTAAGCGAAGAATCAAAGTTTTCGATAACATCAGGTTTTAAATTCATGTTTTTCATCAAACTACTATCAAGTAAATGATAATTAAACCGCCACTTAGTTGATTTATATGATACCTTATTTTTATGAATCAATAATTTATCACTATCATCTAACACAGTACTTCTGTCTAAGAGATTTTTAAATTTAACCATATCTGGGACGTTGATAGTAATATCATCAACGTCGGTATCAATATCCATTGTGAAATTGACAGATACTTCACCACTAGGTGTCTTACAACACGTCGTTATTTTAGAATCTTTTATTAAAAAAGGAGCTTTATCTACAACATTTGACAATGGTGATAAAAAATTATCAATAAAAGGTTTAGTTAATTTAATATAGTTATTTTTAGTCATTATATTTAGATTCAATTAAAGCTTTGATGTTTTTTAATTCATTGTCAAGCTTATTGATCTTATTGATAACAACATCATATTGTTCGTATACTTGGTCAGTCGAAATCTTACTAAAATCAAGTTCCAACTGGTTATCATCAACACTATTTGATTTAAAATGCTCTTTTTGAACAACTGAGGGGTTACCCATAACATCACCTCTACCAACGTTCTCAGGTAATAAAACATCACCACCGAATTCACGAATCTCTTCGATCATATCTTGTGTTATTTCAAGAGGCTCTAACGAAACATTCTGATAATCACCGTTAGGTGCTATGGGGGTTGGACCCATAGCACTAGTATCAGAATTATTAGTTATATTACGAAGTATCTGCTCAGTTCTCTTATTTTGTAAGCCAGTGTATTTTGAAGCATTTTCACCAGCCATGCTTTTAGACATGATGTTTGAGTGCTTGGCAATACCTTGAATAAACTGTCGCTCGATATCATCCATAATTACAGGTCAGCTAGAAGAGCATCCATTTCATCATCTTCGGTTTGATTAACAGGAGCAGATTTAGGCTTAGATACTGGTTTATCTTCAACCTCATCATCACCACCATCATCCTTAACGTCATTCTTAACGACATCTTCGGACCCATAATCTTTATCATCTAAGATATCATCAATATCACCAAATGATGATGGAGCAGAATCCTCTTCAGAACCTTCGAAGTGAACTTCAATAACATCTTCGAGCTCTTCTTGACTTTTAACAGGGAATAATGTTTTTAGTTCAAAACATGAGCTAAATACTTCATCAATCTTAGATTCATTATCAGACAACCCCTCAATTTCAGATGGCTGCATAAAATAAGATTTATCATAATTAGCATAACCAGCTCCGTTATCTACTACACGAATCTTGAAGCTACACCCACTAGCTGATGGATCAAAACACTTGTACCCGTACTCATCTTTTCGCTCACCCTCAACGTGCTCATGTACGATATCATACAATTTCTTACCTAGACGAAGAATTTTAACTTGTCCTTCATTATCAGGGTTAGTTGGATCAGACACAACATAACAGTTGAGTAACCATGCGTCTCTACCCCACAATTCGCGAGCTCGCTTCATGCGTGGATCATCTTTATCTAGACGAAGTGGACGAAGCTTATCAGTAAGTTTAGAGCTATAGATTTGGATAGGATTAACTTCATCACTAGGTGGATCAACAAATTCTACATATTTAGCTGTAGATTTTGATTTCCACCCTCGATATTGGAGATGGTAGATTGTAGAGTCTAGATCATCACGATACGGTAGTAGTCGAACAACATAGTCCTTACCCTTTTCAAATCGCATGATGTCTTTGTAGGCACCGCCACCACCACGTTTACTTGCTTTTTCAAAAGAGTTTGAAATCTTCTGAAACATATTTTGTACATTTAATTTTTCGTTTGACATATTATTTTTTCCTTCTATTTAGTTATTATTATTTTATTATTGCATTTAATGGTTACTTTTGAACCGCTTTACTGCTAGATTTTTATATTAACAGATTGTTTTAGCTTTTTCAAGCATTTTTTTGATAAAAGATGACATTTTTTTGAAGTAATGAATCGTCTATGCATCATATCATAGTCCATATACAGGTCAGAAAATAATGTTTGTTTCAATTCAGTGTCAACGTCATCTCTAAATTTTGATTTAAATTTATTAAAACTAAATAAATTATATATACTAACTCGATCTTCTTTCAAGTGTGTTAAAAAAGAATATATACCATCTTTATGGTCGATATAGTCTTCTAATGATAATTTATTTTTTAAGCAAAAGTCTTTTATAAAATAAAAGCCCGATATCAATTTATTTAAATTGTAGGTATCATCTGGGTGTAGTGCTATAAGCTTTTTCTTATAATTTATATAGCAAGTCAATGCTTTACGTTTAGAATAAAAGTCAATAGTGTATGTTTCTTTAGTTTCCCAGATTTTATACGGAGCTTCGAAATATTTGTCAATATCAATGTGTGGATATTTTTTAAAAAGCTCCCCTATTTTTAGGATATCTTTAGTGTGTTCAAATTTTTTAAAGTCTTTTCGATTACGGTACGGTCTATTTCTACTCTCAGCACATACCCTCAAATATACATTATATATTTTTTTATGAAAATCATTTATAACCTCTTCGCAATTATCCATTTCTCTGATTTATATATTTTTTTAAAAATTTACTTCTAATAATACTATCATCAATTTCCATAAACGCCACCATAGCCTTACGTTGGTCAGAAAAACCACAAAATTTACAATATAAATCCAACATATCTGGATTTTTAATAATTTCAACAAAAATCGAAGGGAAATTCATCTTTTTATTTTTAACCATACACACGTATGTACAAAAATTTAAAACTAAGCCGTAAAATTCATCACGTTCTAACTGACAAATCGGAGAATCTTCAATATATTTTATATTACCCATCAATACTTTTCATTTTTTTAGTTAATTTTAGAAAATCCTCAGTTATATCTCCTGAACAAAAATCAGAAAAACCCCTAACATTTGAACAATAGGATTTACACAAATTATTTATATCTTTTCCATTTTTTTTCAAATTCTTAAGATAAACTCTACCGTTAGCTAAATCTATTACACTTAAATTATCATACTTTTCACCATATTTATACATATAATCACCAAAATATTTGATCGTTGATAAAACAAAGTAATACCCATCATATTCATATACCGTATGATCCTGCGTATTAAACAACTTTAAATGTTTAATAACAAATTTATTAAACTTACTGGAGGTATTAAACCCATCAAAGTAATGATTATAAAAAAGATCAGCACTAATTTTATAAAAAATGATACTCATGATATACGCATCTCGATTATCGTATTCATTATTCAATAAACCTTTAATACACTTAATATAATAAAATCGTTTTTTAGATAAATTTTCTAGTCTAGGTGCAACCTTCTTTAAAACATTAAAATATATATTATCATCAGTATCAACATCTGATTCTAATATTTTAAAATTATATTTATCATATATACCAACCAACTCATCTGAAGTAGTTTTAGAAAACCCTATTAAAAATACCAATTCACCGAAATCAACGTATTCCATTAAAAATTCATCTAATTTGTTTTCAACATTATAATATGAACAATATAATATGTTGGTTGGTACAATACCCGACCACTCTAATAATAATTGGGTTGATACGTAGGTTAACTTTTGGTTAACAACAAAAAATATTTTTTTATTACTCATCACCTTCAAATATATTATCTAAAATTGAAAAACTTTTAATTTGTTCTTTAATGGAATCATTCATATCGGATGAATCTTCCTCAAAGATAGCATCAATCTCACGAATACGTAAGTGATTATCTAACTCAAGCATTTGGGTACCGAAATTTTCCCCAATACGATTTTTAATAATACCCGTTCTTAGAGTATTTGTCTCAAAATCCTCTTCCTCTCTCCAGATACTTGACATAAAGTCTGCTGTATGAGCTATACCCATAGATTCTGAAGTATTATCCAACTTAGGCTCTTGCCCAGAAACACCGCTACGATTCGCTTGTAACACTGATACGAAAGACACCTCATATTTATATGATAATGCTCTAATATCCTCAGCTAATCTTTTACCAGCCTCATACAAATTATTAACACCTACAGCTTTCATCAAAGTGATATAATCTAAATAAACTATATCAAAATTTTTACCCTTTTTCTTCAATTGAGCAAGATATGAATCAAGATCATTGACAGTCAATCTTCCTGGGGGGAACTCTTTCACGATAAGATCCGCATCAGGGTTCTGTTTCTTTAATTCAGATATCTTTGATCTGAACTTATCCTCTTCATTCTTCAATTCATCAAATTTAATTTCAGAAAAATTACAAGACAGTCTCTGAGCATACAATTGCTCATCCATTTCAAGAGAAATGATAGGAACACATAGATTTTGACGTATAGAATTAGCAGCGAGGTTACCGATCATCATCGATTTACAAGAATTAGTACCACCTAACCAAATGTAAATGGCTCTACCATGTTTATTAAAACCACCTTTAAGTTTCTTATCATAAAAATCAAAACCAGTTGATATTTTAGTATGCGGTTGTTTTAACCAATCTATATGTTTATCGATATCATCAAAATAAACTAAACCGATATCTGAAACAATAGTTAAACTACACGCATCTTGGAATCTTTTAGCGATTTCACTATGTTCCAAATCTTTAAACTCATCACTAACTTCAAACATAGTCGAAATGATGGATTTTTCTTTCAAAAATTGTTCAGTTTGTTGAATTAAAATATCAACATCACTAACTAGCTCATATTGTTTCAAGTCTTTGACGATATTTTTAAAATGAGTTTGATCTTCAGGTGAAGTCAATACCATTTTAATTTCTGATAGACTCGGGTGTTTTTTATATTCTTTATGAAACGACAGCACCTTCCTAAGTACAGCCACAACCGCATTATCTGAAAAATATTTCAAATCCAAATGGTCTACAATAGTGCCAAAAAAATACTCATTTTTAAGAGCATTGAATAGAATAGTTTTTTCTAAAAATTGTTCATTTATTTTCATATTTTATAGTATAATATAGTATATGTTGTAGTTTGTCGAGGAAATATTACGTTTTTGTACACATAAAGATCCGTATTCGTTATTTTACGTAACAAATACGGATCTTTAATTTAAAAATTATTTAAATTAAAAATTAAACAATTTATCACATTCAGATATATAGTTAGGCTCAATTTCAATAAAATTAACCTTTTCTCTAGGTAAATTTAAGGCAAAAGGTGAATGACATGCCATAATTATTTGATGTTTATCAGCAAACCCCATTAAAACATCTAACAATTTAGCTTGTTTAGGTAAACTAAGAGATCTTTCAGGCTCGTCAAGAAGAATCGTTAATTTATCCCCTTTAGGTAGAGAGTCTAGGTATTCTAATTGAGCAGAAACATCACCATATAGCGGATTTGGTTTAATTTCTGGAGGATTACCAATAATATTTAACATTTTATTGATCTTTTTAAGCCGATATTGACCAGAAGATGGTTTTTCAACCATTGTATCAAATCTTTCCTTTTCAGATGATAAACCATCTTCACTTTGACCACCTTTTTGAAAGAACCAAGCATTTGAGTCAGCAATATCACCAGAATTATAAAAAACAGGTGAACCATCCCAATCAACAACTACTCTATCTTTATCTGGAGTAAATGCGCGATAAGCATGAGGGAATGAATCAGGTGCTAACACCTTTGGGTCAACTATATTAGTCCACCCAGCTTTTTGAATCGAGCAATACGATTTTAGGAATTTTAAAGCAACACTTTTACCAGCCCCGTTACCACTGAATAGAATATTCATACCATCAGTAAAATTAAACTGCTTAGGTGCATCTTTATATAGGTCTAATACAAACCCCTCTACAAATTTAATAGATTTAATCATAATTCTTTAATATATTTATTTACATCACCTTCATTATGGAAGGTATCATAAGCTGATAGTGAACCAATCGCATCATCTGTGTCAATGTTATCAATAGATCTACCGTAGTTGTAAGAAATAGTCACAAGTTCATTCATAACCCTATGGATCTCGTTATATAACTCAATTTTACCTTCTTTATCATTAGGATCATGGTTATTGAATCGTTCAGTAACTTCATTCAATATTTTCTCTTGTACAGTGATTTTTTCGGTCAATTTCTCAAAATTATCCTTATATTCTTCACGCTCTTGCTCCATAATCTGTTGAAAATGTCTTTCTTGTTTATTAAATACATCAGATGCATGTTTTTGCCCAACAGTATCTAACGATTCTTGCTTAAGACCACCCAATTCAAGCTGATTATCAACTCTATTTTGCAATTCTTCACGATATTCAGCTTGCTCAGTTACCATTTTTTCATATTCACGAGCGATCTCTTCTGGATCATCAGCTTTTTCACTAGCCGCATCAAATAACGCATTGAAAATCCTGTCACCATTAGTCTCCATATAAGATGCAGCGATAGGTTTATTAGTTAATGGATCAATTTCAACATCACCATTAGAATTAACTAGATATTCTTCACCATATAACTTTGAGGAATCACCTAAAAAATCTTTTTCATAAGAAATACCTGTTAATTCTTTATTTTTATACTCTTTATTCATTTTTTATTACTCCATTTATTTTTTAAATATTCATTCCCCTTAGACCAATCATCATCTTTAAATGTTTCAAGACCATGACTACGATGAACTACCCATATCGGATATGAAGTCATTTTTAATCCAAGTTTATTAGCATTTAATGAAAATAAAATATCATAAAAATTCCACTTCGACGGACAATTTTCATCAAATTTTAACCCAACCTTGTTAATATTTTTAACATTAACAGCTATAAATAACCCATCAAGTAAAATACACCGACTAGGGGTTGGACCAAAATCAGTCATAAAACATTTAATATCACTATCACCAATATAATGCGCTACAGCACCACTCCTAGTGTCTCTATCACCCATAGCATGCCACAAGTTTTTATCCTGAATACGACATTTACGGTTACCAGCAACTCCGCATATATCATATTCAGAATCATCCCCAATAGCTTGATTAATTTTTTTAGATAATTGAGAGTCTTCTATAGATAAATCATCATGACAGAATATAATATAATCAGAATCAGTGTCCAAGAAAGAGTTATATACTTCAGAAATAGGTTTACTATTAAATTCTACGAAATTTAAATTGTATTCACCATCATTAAGTTGTTTATAACTCTTTTTAAACAAACTATCATCATATGATCCAGATGAGCATACAACTATATCTATTTTTTTATTCATATTTTATTAAATAGAAATACCACCACCAATATTATATGGTGGTGGTGTCTTATTTTTAGTCAATATATTTACATATGTGACCTATAAGCCAACTCTTGTTTAACAATCTCATTGAGTTGAGGTAAGATTTTTTCCCAAATGTCTTCCCTATGTCGCCACTCTTTCATTGAACCAAGTTTAATTTCTTCGTCACCATCTTTTAGATAAAATGTACGACCTTTACCTACATTACCTTGAGCATCTTTCAAATAAAGTGTATCTAGTTTATCAAGAAGAGGTTCAAGTCCACTATATTTATCAATACCTGTAGCATAATTAAGGTAAACTTCAGCTTCTTTATGTGGGATAGCGCATCGATTCTTTTGAGTAAATACTCTAATATGTTGACCAGAGTATTCTTTCTTAGCCATCATAGTTTGTACATCCTTTTCGTTAGATGCGTCATGTTTTTCTTTTTTAGCAGAAATGTGAGCCATAACAGTCGATACAAATTCAGTAGATTTACCACCACCCTGCTCTTTAAAGATTGAATCGTACATCTGATTAGGATTAGCGATTTCATGGTTAATAATAATGAAAGCGCAACCAGATTTAGAGATTTTACCTTTAAGATTACTAAACCACTGTTTGATGAGTTTAGCTTTTAACCCCATATCCATAGCAACTTTGTTTTTCTTAGTTGCATCATCTAGTTGTTTTTGAGACGCTAGGAACCCAAGAGAGTCTAATATAAATAGATATTTACCATGCTCTTCAGTATCCCCAATAATTTCATCTAACATCTTAGTTGATTGGATGATTAACTCTTCAATAGATTCGATAGGTAGTGTTAACACCCTACTTAAATCAACACCTAAACTTTTCTCCATTCTACCATCTTTATCAAATTCAGTGTCAAAAATAACAACATCCAAACCATCATCTTGGGCAGACTTTTGAGCAAGTGCTGAAATAAACGATTTACCAGATTGTGACGGACCAAACAATGTAGTTACACGACCTTTCGGAATACCACCATACAAATCCGCTGAAAAAACAGCGTTGATAGCATGACATTGCGTTGAGATAAACCCACCAATTTTAGTAAGAGTATCATCATCATCCATAGTTGTAGCGTATGGGTTTAATTTTTGAGCTTGTTTAAATAATTTACCTGCCATATTTCAATATTCCTTTTTAGATGTTTTGTAACTGATAATAAGCACCCACTATATAATGCATAGTGGGTGCTTATGTGATAAACTAGGTTTATACTAATTAGTGAACTCAACAACCTCACCATCAGCTCCAACAATACCCGAATCATCAGACTCTGGTTGCTCTTGCGTGGATTGTGACATCTTTAATCGAGTTTCATTATATTTAGTAATAACTGCGAAGTATAGATCAATAGTCTCTTTAGACGGAGCACCATCGCTCCAAACAATCGATTCCGTTGGGAATGTCCAAACACCCTCAGAATCAACATCGAAAAGCTCAAGATAAGTATACGGGATACACCCAATAGCCATTTGACCGTTACCACGATCTTGCGCTTGAATAATCATAGGGTTCTTAATCTTAGAAGTCTTTTCAGAGAACTGAACTGACTCACCAATAAGAACACGACCTGTTGCATCCGAGAATACAACTACATTTTTATTTACATTTTCACTCATATAGCTATAGTATAACACATTTTTATATTTTTTCAAGCAAAAAAATCATCAATATTAACCATAGGTTGATAATTTGGTGAAAAAATATTCCATTTAAGGGCATCATAGAATTGTTTAACAATATCTTTAATACATTTTTCAAACATAATTTGATTATCGACAACAAATAATTCTTTGAACTCTTCTGGGTAATTATCTACATATGAAATAACATCTAAACCATATTTATTTGATGATTGTATATACAGTGATTTAACCTTATCACCTTGGCGTATCATTTGATATTTACTATCAAGACCTAAATCATCTAATAATTTATTATAGTAATAAGATCCACGATAATGTGCTAACATACCTTTACCAGTATTCCAACCATCACATCTACCAACATACTCATCAAATTTATTAATTGCTTTAATCAAAGCGATGTCGTCATACTGATATTTTTCAAAATCTTCATAAGCTTTAACATATTCTTCATCGGATATATTTTTATCACCAGTTAATACAATTTTATGGAGGATTTTTTCAACGAGTGGTTTCATACGTTGTGGCATAGACGCTGAAACTAACTTAATACCCGTATATTTCCAACGTTTTTTCTCTTCGGTTACATCGAAACCTTCATCATAGTATTTGTGAACAACATAATTCTTTTTAGCAATAAATAAACCCTTATCAGCGATAACCTCCATCTTAAATTGGAACCTACAATCTTTTGAATTGAGTTCATCTTCACCCCATTGCTTAATTGATTGATTTAATTTATCTTCAATCTTCTGACATAGGTTAATAACCTTTGGGTTAACACCAGTTTTATCTTCATTGTAGAAATTTAATTTATATTTATCAATAACTCGTTTAATAGTAATGTAACAACTATCCGTATCTTGGTAAGTTAGACTTGTCACATCAGTAGTATTTAAAAGTTTATTAACAACATTCTCTAAAATATCACCAGACTCCTTAATAACATTTTGACAGGTGAGGGTTACTGACTCTGCGATATCAATATCAGACATCGGAGCATACTTATTTCCACAGTATCCATATAAGCTATTGATCACAACTTTCAATGAATTTTGATATACAGATAGTCTTTGAATCTCGTAATCATTCTCAGGATTACCTTCTTTTTTTAATTCACCTATTTTTTTCTTAACATTAACACGATTAGAATAGACCTCTTCAACTAATTTAGGGAAAATACCCTTTTTATTTTGGGTGAATAATACATTAGACTTACTTACAGCTAGATTAACCTTTTTAACTAATGTTTTAAAGTTATCTATAGTCATTTTAGTTTCTTTACCAGTGTTATCTTCAACAATAGCATGTTGACCAACGTATTTAACCTTACCAAATTTAGTTTCTGGTGACATATTCAAAGTGATAATAGTCATAGGGTATAGAGAATTCAAGTCATATGACACAATACTCTCATATAAATCAGGAGTGGGTTCTTTAACAAAAGCTCCATCAAATTTTCGCCAATTTTCATTATTCTGAAAGGTTGGGATAATTTGTCCGTCTTCCATAGCATTAACAGATGAGTAACCATTAATAATAGGTAGAGTATCCAAAGCTTTTTCAAAAGGAACTAACCCCATATATGATAGAATCCTACATGTCTCTAGAAATTTGAGCTTTTCCTCCAATAATTTAATACCATTAACATCCTCGATATTATAGAATACGAATAAATCCCAATCATCCTCAGATAATTTAGCTAGATTAGATGATTCATATTCAACCTTACCTTTACCAATCTCAATCTGTAAAACAGTATCTAATTTCCTATTAGGGATTGGTTTTAGATTAAATTTCATATATACGTCATGATAATCCCATGTTGTTACACCCTCAATATTGTAATCTTGAACATCTTGAGAATATTGAGCACCCATCTTTTGCTTTCTCGTAATCTCTCGGATTTTACGGACGGGTGATAGACGCTGTGCATCATTATTAGATAACTTTTTCTTAATACGATTGATCAAGTATGGGATATCGAAAGGGAGATTCCACCCAGTCATAGCATCTGGGTAATCTTTAATCCAATAATTAATGAAAGAATTCAATAATTCCTTCTCACTAGAATAATAAGACATTTTAACAGTCGAATTATCAGTAATTTTCTTATATCTAGCCTGATTTTCATCAGAAAGAGATTTAGGGTTAAATGGGTCACGTAAACACATAACCCTAAACTCCTTCTTTAGAGAATTATATATAGTTAGAACATTTACTGGATGTTTAGCCTCCCAAGGATCTGGGAACTCATCAGGTGAGTAAACTTCAATATCAATATAGAATATAGATAGCGGAAATTGCGAAAAACCGTCTTTTTTATTATGTTTACCGAAAGCATCTAGTAAAAACTGCTGCATAGGTGGTAAATTACCATAAATCCTATCGTTACCAGATGTTTTTATAGACTTTCTACGATCAAAATCATTACTGAACTCAAATTTCTTCAAATTACCACCAAAGATAGATTTATAACCAGTATCATTAGAAGTTTCCGTATAGAAATACGGTTTGTAGTGGAATTCACGTGTTAAGCGAGCACCACTCTTATCCCAAGTGAATAATTTGATATTAGATTTATTATAATCGTAGCTAATGTTTCGATACATACTTATAAGTTTATATTATTTAATAATTTTCGCCTACTATCACCAAAGGAATAACGATGGAACTCATCTAATACATCAATATTATCTTCAAGCCAATGTTGTTCCACTATATTTCTAGTTTTACGACATGCTTTCATATATGCAGCCGAATCTTTTGTCAAGAGTTTTATCTGATCATCTAATTCACTAGCTGAATCAAAATTATAAATTGATTCAGAATATGGTTCAATACCACTTTGACATATACAAGGAATACCATAAGCAGCCGCCTCAGTCAACTTAATATGACTTTTAGCTCTATTAAAATTATTTTTAACCAGTGGAGCTATTGTTATATTAGCTTTAATATCCCTAAATTTATCAGAATAATTAGCAACTGGTACATAATTATGAAACTCTATCTTACCTGATCTCCATAACGGAATTAAATCAGTTGGCATACCGCCAAAAAATACCCATTGATAATCTTTGAGTGTTTTTTTAACATAATCAACCAACTTAGTGAAATCATCCTCAACCTTCGATCCAGACGCATAATGTGAAGCACTGCCAGCGTATAAAATTCTAGGTTTTTTCTTATGTTTATTAAAATTAACTTTCAGACTATCTTCATTATAATATCGATCCATCCAAAATCTAGGAATATAGTTTGGGATGTGTGTGATATTTTTATTTGAGATTTTAGTCTTAAAATATTCCTTCATAAAATTAGTTGATACAGTTACCTCATCACTCATATCCATCATACTAATAATATTATCACGATATTCACCACGAGCATAGTTTTTGCGATTCTTATTATAAAGTGGAATATCCTCATATAATGGAATATCATCAAGCTCATAAACTAATCTGATATTATATTTATCACAAATACCTCGAAGACCCTCATAATATTTACGCTGAGTAGATGAAACTTGGCGCTGTAATCGAATAACATCAACCCCGTCAAACCACCTCTCATCTAAAACGGGTTTCATTANGTTAGATGTAACGTAATTTTTAGCGGAATTTAAAACATAGTTTGGCCAAATTATACGATAATGAGCACAACCAGTTCTATCAGCACAATAATTAACAACCCTCGGATCATCTGGCGGTTGGTTATCAACAGTTTTAGGTTTATTTAAAATTGGTTTAGGGTGGTTTAACCCCATAATACCATGTAATCCATTAACACCGCCTCGTATATTATTATCAATCATAACCAATATATTAACACACATAACATAATAAATCAAGGTTTTTATAGAATACTACCAAACCATAAAGCTGACTACGCAAACATCTTTAACTAAATATATATTAATTATTATATTCTATTATCCCTATATTTGGATTCTTTAACAAATCAAAAACGAGCTATTTAGAAAATATTGTTTAAATTAAATTAATAAAAACAAGGAACAACAAAGATTAAATAATTTAATTTATTTTTTTCTAATTATGCTCTTTTTGTTGTAAAATTGTCCCATCCCTTCGGGATTGATGAATCTACATATTATATACTAGACTAATATGATCCTTTTTCCAAGAAAAATCTTGACTTAATGTGATGTGTGGTGTAAACTATTGAAGATATGAGTTCAAACGGATTACTTGAAAAACCAAAAGATTTCCAAAATGGGTTATCAATCTATTGCCCAAAAGAGATTATGGATCAGTTTGACTTCAATAAGGAAGTTAAGGAAGTAAATTCATCAAATAGATTATCTAGGAAACTAAAAGTTGATACATTAAGAGTTAATTTTATTCTAATTGTTAATATGTTATCAAATATGATTCCAACTAATAATGATAAGGGTTTTACATACATTCAATCAACAACCTTAAGAAAAATTGGATCTGATAAATACTATAGGGTGTGTATCGATATGTTAAAACGATCTGGTTTCTTGTATATAAGATCATATGATAAAAAAGAAACATATTCAGTTGGTAAACGTGCTAAAGGTTATCGATGGAATAAATCAAAAGACCAGATGGATCGAATGGGTGTTGTATATGAGCATAAAGTTCATGAACATAAAACTAAAAAGAAGATTATTGGTAATATTGAACAATTACAGTGTTTTAAATATAGTAAATCTTCTCTAACTAAGGTTTCTCGAAAGGTGTCTAAGTATAAAAGACCCTATAAGTTTGGTAAAAATAAAACTGGTAAATATTTTTGGAGAGATGTCGCCTATATTAAGAGTTGGTATGAAAAAACAATCTATATGACATCTAAAGCTATCAATGTTATTGATACTAGAAAGAAATATGCTTTACAGAATTATCTTTTCTCAGCATATGGTTTAGTTGTTAAATTAAAACGATACAGTAAAATGTCATTCTCTGATATGAAATCACTTATTTCAAGTGTAGAGAAGAGAATATATGATTGTACTGGTAGTTATACTTTAACTGGAATTGATTTCCGTAAATTCTATGACAAGGAAGATGATATCCATAACATATTTGCGACTTGTCATAGTAAAACTACTATGTTTAGATATTAAAAAACTGATTTATACTGAAGTTCTTTAAAAATCTTAGTATCAATATACTGTAAATCGTAATATTTGGATATTTTCTTAATTGGTTGATATGATTTTTCTGATGTCTTATCAGATTGCGTTAAAATCTGACTAGATAACCACTCAATTAATTCAGATTCTTTTGATTCTAATATATCTCTATAAGAATATTCAAAATCTATATAGGCTTTTATAGGTAAAAGATTTAATAATTTTGAGATATTGGTTTTATATGACTTAGTTATGACATCCAAATCAAAATAATCAAAAAATTCTGATTCACATGGTTTAGAAACGATGAAAAAAGTCTTTTTATTGGATTTGTTTACATATGATATTATATTTTTAATATAATAATTGAATAATAATCGTTTATATTGTTTTGAGTTTAGTTTAAACTTTTCAATATTTAAGCCTTGTTCATAGATATTATCTAAGATATCAATCTCTGTTATATTTTTTATAATATTGAAATCAATTATTTGATGATTCAATACCTCCAAATTTTTCCAAAATTGTTTGTGTTTTTTCATACTTCTTACGAATTTGCTTGGTTTTAGCTGTCATTTTACAACTTTCTGGTACCCAAGTCAATTTGAAAAACTTTTCTGGTATTAATTTGTTGACATAAATACCATATTTTTCATACATCCATTTTTGATTGATTGAGAAACTTCTAGAACCATCATGCATTTGGAATGTACCTTTAACGTCGATAACTATTTCTGTTTTATTATCGTGTGATGAAATTAATTTAGATTCTTTATCGATTACACCCCATCGTTCACCTTTAAATAGGTGAAAATCTGGTGTATATATGTGTTCGTGGAATAGATGTTTACTGACAATCTTTGTTTTAGTTTTTAATTGTCTTTCTTCATCTATAGTTTGTTTTGGTGATAATTGGTATGATTCGCAATTATATTTAAAATCAGAAATGATTTTATATTTCTTAGCCTCAATACACCAATGATAAAATTCTAATTCTTCTTTAGAATCAAATTCTATATCATCATATATTATATTACTTTTTTTGTTTTTTCCCATTAGACTTCTTCTTCTTCTTCTTCTTCTTTTTGTTTAAGAATGTATCTGTTATTTTAGATCGTCTAGTCATGGGGAATTGATGATCCGTTACATTCCTATGGTCACCATCAGCATGTGGTATTTCATATACTCCAGGATCGGTAGCTGTACCACCTATACCAGCGCTACTTGTATCCATTTCATTTATTAGATCATTCGGGTTAACTTCGGTATACTTCTTATAAAATAAATTATTTGTTTTTTGTAAAAACTTATAATGTGATATATTATTTTCACTTATATTAATTTTTTTCTTGATTTTTCCTTCAAGATAATGTATAATAATATTATTGTTTATTGATTCTAAAGTTAGAATCAATCTATAACTACGTTCTCCTTTTTTTGAGAACAATATAGTTTCATTAAACACTTTTTTAAAGATACCCATTTTAATTATTTATATTCATGAATGAATCAATGCCAGAAGATATTTTAGATATTTTAGAACAATACTCTAAAGAGTACCACGAAGATACTGTTCTAGATGACTTTAGACTAAGGGAAGTTGAATTAAAAGTCCCTGGTATTAAAGGTAAATGGGCATCATATAAAGCTGTTAACTATGCTAAATTACTTAAGTTAAAAAGACATAGGGAAGAATTATTAGATGAAGGTGTTGAAATTATTAAAAATAAGAGGGAAGATGATGGTAACCCAGTATCATTGAAAGGTGCTGAATATATACTCAGGAAAAGCACTAAATTCAGAGAATTAGATCATAAAATATCTGTATTAACATTATTGTGTGAATATTTTGATGATTCTCTAAAAAATATTCAAAGTATTGGTTTTGATATCAAAAATTTGGTTGACACTATCAAAATGGATGAGATGTAATGGATAAAATTAAAGTTACATTTCTAAAAGATCGTAGATGTGTCATCGATATCGATAGCCCATACTTCATGACATTGAGAAACCACTTCTCATATGATAACCCAGCAGCTAGATTTACTAAATATTCTAGATTACCTAAAAGGTTATATAGTATAACTATGAATGGTTATTGTGATATTGGTTTATTGTGGAATATAATGAAATTTATCAAATCTGAGGGTTGGGATGCTAAACTCGACATGACAGATAGGGTTAAAAGTATTTTATCTAAGGAAATTGACTGTGAAATAGTTGAAGTTCCTAATAAAAAATATAAGTTGCGTGATTATCAATTAGATTCTGTTAAAAATGGGCTGAGTAACGGTGGTGGATTGTGTTTAGTTGGTACAGGTGGTGGTAAGAGTCTTATTATAGCTACTTTATTAGAGACTTTATATAAAAATGATGGTGAATCATTTAAAGCAATGTTGGTTGTACCTAATTTGAGTCTCATTGAGCAGATGTCTGATGATTTTGATACATATCAATGTAGCTTTTCGTGCTCTAAATGGTCTGGTAAAAATGAATTAAACGAAAATACTAATGTTGTTATAGTTAATACTGGATTTTTGCAGTCATCTAAAGAAAGATCAGCAGAATATAAACATTTTTTTAAAAATATTGATTACATATTCTATGATGAAGTTCATTTATTCGGTAATGAGCCAGAACCAAAGGCTACTGTCTTAATAAAACAATATAAATATAAAGCTGTATTTGGATTCACTGGATCATTACCTGATAATACTTATGAGAGTGGTAAGGTTTATGGCTTTTTTGGTAAACCTTTTTATGAAAAAACTTCAAAATCATTGAGAGATGAAAATTATTTAACTAAAGTTCAGATTAAAATGGTTTATTTCAATCATAATACACCATTTGATGAAATTTATGAGAAAGATGTTGAAGATGTTCAAAATTACAATAATGAAGTTGACTTTATAACATATTGTGACTTTAGGAATCAGAAATTAAAAAATATTGTATCTAAAATAGATGGTAATGTTCTAGTTCTTGTTGATAGGATTGATCAAGGTGAAAATTTAGAAAATCTTTTTAGTGATATTGTTGATAAGCGAGTATATTTTATTAGAGGATCTATGCCAGTTGAAGAGCGATCTAAAATAATTTTAGAGATGGAATCATCAAACGATATAATCTGTATAGCCATGTCAAAAATATTCTCAACAGGTATTTCGATTAATAATTTACCTTACGCTGTATTTTACCTTATAGGTAAGTCGTGGAATAAGACTATTCAATCAATCGGTCGAGGTTTGCGATTACATGAAAAGAAAGATGTATTTAATTTGTTTGACCTGTGTGATAATTTGATATTCAGTAAAAAACAAGCTGAAGCTAGAAAAAAGATTTATGATAACCAAAAAATAGAGTATAAACAATTTGACGTATATGAAAAATAAAAAAGAAAAAAGAGGTAGAAAACCTGGAAAATATTATGTTTCTAATGACGAATTGGTTGCAGAATTAAAAACATATATTGAAACTGGTGTATTTACGGATCAGTTTGGTATTTATATTAAAAAAATAGTTGATGGTATTTCACATATGCCTAATTATATTAATTACTTCAATGAAGGTAACCCTTGGGGCGCTGAGATGTATTCAGATGCGGTTTGGAGAATATGTAAATCAGTAATTGATGGTAGTTGTAAAGTGATTCCTGATGAAGAATTAGGTCAAATACAATTGAATAGTGAAGGTGAAGTTATTTATGAATTAGATGATGATATGAATATAGTTTATGATGAAAATGATAATAAAATTAAATCATTAGTTCAACAAAATAACGTATTTGGTTACTTTACACGAACCGCTTGGAATGCGTTTAATGGTAGATTGAAAAAAGAAAAGAAAGAGGTTGAAAAATTAAGCCAACATCGAGATAAAATTTTTACTGATTATGAAATAGAATACTGTATTGCTCGACAAGAAGCTGGTGAACATAAAACAGAAAATGATTGGTAGTAAAGTAGCTTTAATTGGTGATGTACATATTGGAGTTAATAAAAACTCTGATGATTTTTTTAATTGTACAATTAAGTGGTTTAGTGATTTAATTGTACAATTAAATCATCTTAAGATAAAACATGTATTTGTGTTAGGTGACTGGCATCATTATCGAGATGAGATAAGTGTAAAAGCTTTGGATATATCATCTCAGATTATGTCAATGTTTCCTAAAGATATACATGTCCATATTCTTACGGGTAACCATGATTGTTATTTTAAAGATAATTCTGATGTACATTCGTTACAGATGTTTAAAGGTTGGGAAAACGTATCAATATATGATAAAATAACTTCATTAAATACTCCCGATAATTCTAAAACTATCACAGTAGTACCGTGGGGGTGTGAGACAATATCTAAATGTGATTACGTATTCGGTCATTTTGAAATCAACAATTTTAAAATGAATAATTACACAATTTGTAATGGTGGTGTAGATTCTAGTCGTATTTTAAAATCTCAAGCTGATGTATATACTGGGCATTTCCATAAATTCCAAAAGAAAGATTATAAGACTGGTTCAATTACTTACGTTGGTAGCCCTATTCAACATGATTTTAACGACGTTGGTAACGATAATGGATTTCATATTTTAGATTTTAACACAGGTGAATGTGAGTTTATTAAAAATGATGATAGTTACCCTAAATTTATTCAGCTTAAGTTATCAAAAATAAAGGACATTGATATCAGTTTGGTTAAAAATAATTATGTAAAATTAATAATAGATAAAGATATTACTGAAAATCTGTTAGAGAAATTGATTATTAAAATTAAATCATATAATATTAAAAACTTAATTGTGGATGATTTAACTATTAAAAATACACTTGACAAAGGTGATATATCTGTTAATATATCAGAACTTAATATAGAAAAATCAATTGACGATTTTATTGATTTTATGTCAGATGTTAAGTATAAATCTGAAATAAAATTAAAATTTAAGCAATACTATGAAGAAAAATTTAAATAATCTTAAAAGATATGTTCAGGGTAAATTCTTTACTCTTGAACGAAAAATTAAAAATAAAAATAAACGTCATTGTGCTAAATTAGTCTCTGAAAGTGATCATTATATGACTATCGTTGATGTAAATACTGGTGAAAATGTGAAACTTAATAAAAATAATATTACTTCACTTAATTGCGGAGAGTTCAATCTATAGATGAAGATATTAATATCATGTCTTTCGTTTAAATCGTATACTGGTTCTGAATTATATGTTTATGAACTTGCGAAAGAGCTTATAAAAGAACATGATGTTGATATTATATCAAACATTGGTGGAGACTTGGTTGATAAAGTTGAGGGGTATGGTGTAAAATGTTACGATATCAAGTCTCCACCTAACTACTCTCTAGGTGATGGGGTGAGTAAAATTATCAAAAACGGTAAAACTGAATTAACTAAAAAAGATAAATTTTATAAAACCTCAACTGATACTAAGTATGATTTAATGTTATTGAATCATCCAGCTATATCAAAAGTTATTTTAGATTTATATGATGCACCAGCTATAAATATTATTCATTCTGAGGTATTACCAGAATATGAGCACCCTATTGAGCATCCCAATATCAAGAGTTATATAGCTGTTAGACCTAATATTAAAGATTATTTAATTAAAGAATGGGGTATCGAGTCTAAAAAAATAAAAGTAGTATATAACCCTATTGATGTTGATCGATTTAATAAAATTGGTGTTGAGGATGGTGGGTATATATTATTTGTTGGTTCATATGATTATCTTAGAATTAATGCTATCTCAGATTTAATTAAATATAGTAAAAGTGAGGGTAAAGAATTATGGTTAGTTGGTCGAGATTATCCAAATTTTATGGAACCATGGGTTAAAACATTCCCCCCAACATGGGACGTTGAATCTTATGTTAAAAACGCATCTGAAGTTGCTAGTGTTATGTTAGGTAGAACTGTATTTGAAGGTTGGTTATGTGGTAAACCAGCTAGAATATATGATATTAATAATAGAGGTAATATAAATTGTGTTGAAAATAAAAATCCACCTATTTGTTTAGATGAAATTAACCCGAATAATGTTGTAAAGAGTATTTTAGAATTATGATATATTTAATTAGCGCTACTATTAGACCAGATGAATATAAAAAAACCCAAAAATATTGGGAAAACCTTAGCTACAATAGTTTCGATATCTTATCAAAGGTTATTGTAGATACACAAGAACATAAGATGTGCTTAGGTATGGATTATGATTGTGAAGTATATGGTTTAAAGGCTGGTGGTATAACTAAACCTCTGACTAAATTAACAAAAGATCTTGTTAGACATATTAATGATGATGATATAGTTGTGGTTATGTCTGATGATTTTTACCCACCTAAACATTGGGATAAATATTTGAGAGATTTTTATAAAAATAATGTTGGAGCGTTGAGTGTAAAAATTGATGGTTTAAATGATGGTGGTAGAGACAGTATTTTAAGTATCCCTATTATAGATGGTTACACACTCAAAGTGTTGAATGGTTATATATACCATCCAGCATATTACCATCTATATTCAGACAATGAATTATTCGATAATGTAAAATATTTAAATTTATTACATATTGATAATAACCCATTATCACCTAAATTTAAACATAAACATTGGACTACTAATGGTAGAGATATTGATAACCATGATAAAGTTATTAATTCAAAATCGAATGTTGATAAAAAAACGTATAATAGGAGATCTGAATTACCTTTTTGTGAAAGAATTAAAGATATACCATTATTATCAATATTGATATGTTCATTAAATTCTAGGAGACCTCTTTTAAATAAATTATTAAAGACTTTAAATAAACAAATAATAAATAAAAATGTTGAATTAAAAATATGTGCTGATGATGGTCAATTAAATATACCTGAAAAAAGAAATCATCTACTTAATAAATCTTTAGGTGAATACATCTGCTTTATTGATGATGATGATTTAATATCTGATGATTATATTGATAAAATTATTAAATCAACTTTAACTAGACCAGATGTTGTTGGCATAACTGGTAAATTCTATCTTGATAATGTGTATAAAAAAGATTTCATCCATTCAATAAAGTATACAGATTGGGTTGAAAATGATCAATTTTATGAAAGGTCACCAAACCATTTAAATCCGATTAAACGTGATTATATTTTTAAAATCGGTGGATTTGATGAAACTATAACGTATGGTGAAGATGCTGATTTCAGTAAGAGAATATATAAATATTTAAAAAATGAAATTCTAATAGAAGATCCGATATATATGTATCTGTTCGAAAATAATAAATAATAAAAAAAAACATGTACTCACAAAATAACGAAGAACGTATAATTCTGCAAAAATTTTCAGATATTAATGATGGAAAATTTCTTGATATTGGTGCATTTGATGCATTTAATCTTTCAAACACTAGGGCATTATTTGAAAAAGGTTGGTCTGGAGTAATGGTAGAACCATCCCCACCTCGTATTGAAGTTATCAAGGGTCAGATTCATGGTGAGGATCGTATCCAACTTTGTGAAAAAGCTATCTCATCAACTGCTGGTATAGTTAAATTTTTCTACACTAGTGATGCTTTATCAACAATCGAAGAAAAACATTTAATTAAATGGCATAATCATGATTTTATCGAATCTGAAGTTGAAACTATTACCCCAGATATGTTATTTGAACAATATGGGTATGATTTCGATTTCATTAGTTTAGACGTTGAAAGTAATAATTGGGACGTTATTCAACACATACCGTTTGAAAAACTAACGAATCTTAAAATGATCTGTGTTGAACACGATTCATTTTATAAGGATATGACTAAACTACTAGAAGCATATGATTTTAAGGTGGTGTTACGAAATCCTGAAAATATCATTGCTGTAAGATAGTGGAGATTTTTACACATTCAAGATACTGGCATCAAGGGGTATATGTATCAGATATTCTTAAAAACTATTTTGAAAAAAATGGTCATATAGTTCATAAGATACATTATGATGATATATCTAAAATACCAAATATCAAATATGATATAGCATTTGGTTGGGGGTTGAGTAACACATTAAAATATGTTAGAGACGAACTCAATGTGCCAATATTAGTGTTTGATTTAGGTATGATTAAAAGAACGGAAACCCCTATAACTAGTGATGGGTATTTTCGTTGTGGTATATACGATGAAAAATGGTTGAATATAGATAAACAAAATGATTCATCGAGATTTGATGAATTAGGTATCGATTTTGGGGATTTTTCTAAAAAAGATGGTTTAATTGCATTTATGGGACAAGTTCCTGGTGATGTTTCACATGGTATGGATGAGGATTGTATTATACAGTGGTCTAGAAATATTATTGTTAAACTAAAGGAAAAATATCCTAATAAAATTCTTTATAAACCACATCCATATGCAGCAAATAGACCCAAACATAAATTATTTATGAATGAACTGTCACAAATGGGTGTGATTGTTGATAGATCAACCAATCGTATTGAAACTCTTAACGTTAAAAATAAATTTAGATGTGTTTTCTCTTATTGTTCCACATCGTTAGTTCATTTTATTATTAACGGTATACCAGTTGTTGCGTCAAAGAATTCAATGTTTCATGAATTAGTATCAGATATAGATGGTGATTGGGATATAGATTTTAAACCAGATCAAGAAATTAAACAGAAATGGTTTAATGCTATGGCTTATAGTCAATGGAATAAACGTGAGATTTCGACTGGTTTATTATTTGATAATCTTAAAAAATATATTATCAAGTGAATTACCTAACCCAAATGTAGGGTTTCTGATATTATCAGATAAATACTTGATTTATTTGATTTATACAGTATAATGTCATTATAATATAATAATGATTAATTTTAAAAAAGTAACAGTAAAAAATTTCTTATCTGTAGGTACTCAACCCATCGAGTTAAATATTAAAGATGGGTTGAGTATTATTCTTGGTGAGAATAGAGATAAAGATCGTAGTAATGGTGCTGGGAAATCGACTATAGTCGAAGCAATTTATTTTTCTCTTTTTGGTAAAACGATTAGAGGTTTAAATAAAAATGATGTCGTCAATAAGAAGACAAAAAAGGGTACAGAAGTAGCATTAGAATTTTCTAAAGGTGATGACACTTATAGGGTAGTTCGTAAGCTTAAACCGTCTGTTATAGAGCTACATTGTAACGATAAAGACGTTACAAGAGATAGTATCGCAAATACTCAAGAAGATATCAGTAAAATTTTGGGTGTATCTGAGGATGTGATTAAAAATTGTGTTATTATGGGTGTTAATCAAACTATCCCATTTATGTCACAATCCAAGGTTGAAAAGCGTAAGTTTATTGAAGGTGTATTCGATATGAATATCTTTTCAGATATTCTTAAAGATGTTCGTAAAGATTATAATGATGTTATGAAATCTTTAACATCAATGCAGTCTAAAAAGAATGAAAAGGATAATAATCTTTCAATATATAAGGAACAATCTGAAAAATTTGAAGAAAATAAGCGGGTTAAGATAGATAAAATTAAAAAAGATATCTTAACTAGTCGTGATAATAAGTCTAAATTAGAAAATAAGTTACAAGAAGTTGATTCTTCGATGATAAATGATTTATCATCTAGTTTAAAAACAATAAAAAATAAGTTAATTATCGCTAATGATAAATTATCTGAATGTAAAACTGAATTAACAACATATGATGTTGAAATACGGGGTTATAAAAAGCAACTAGATAAATTATTTAAGTCAGGTATATGTCCTACATGTAATAGAGAAATGTCTGATAGTGATGTTGATCATGTGTCTAAACATGAATATGAAATTCAAATTAATATTGATGAGTTATCTATTAAAAAAGACGAAGTTGGTGTTAAAATTAAAAAAATAAAAACAGTAATTGATAAAATTACTGAAAAATATGACCAAACTATTGACCAAATTGATAATATTAAATCCATTAATAATAAAAATGAGGTTATAAATAGTAAAATCGAAGATTGTGGTAACTATATATCAAAATTATTAATAGATGCTAAATCTATTAAAGATGAAGTTAATGAGATTGGTGTAGTTATTGGAAAAGTTGAAAAAGATTTAGCATCATTAAATGTTGAAATTGATGAATCAACTAAAGATGTTGAAATTCTAGATCAAATTAAATTTATTTGTGGTGAAAATGGTGTTAAAGCTTATATCGTAAATCAACTATTAACTATTTTTAATCAACGAATCAATTATTATCTTGATAAATTAAACGCTAATTGTGTTTTAACGTTTGATGAATTTTTTGAGGAGACTATTATTAATGATAAGCGACAAGAATGTTCTTATTTTAATTTCTCAAGTGGTGAAAGACGTAATATTGATATCGCAATAATGTTTTCTTTCATGGATTTACAGAGTCTACAGGGTAAATTTGATACTAATATGTTATGTTTTGATGAATTGGTTGATTCAGCTTTAGATGCTAACGGTGTTAATTATGTTGTTGATATTCTTTTAGATAAGTGTAAAGATGAAGGTAAATCTATATACCTAATTACACATAGAAAGGAACTACAGAGTAGAGCAACTGGTGATGTTATCACTATTGAAAAAGAAAACGGTGTAAGTAAGATTAAAAATATAAATAATTAAAATGAAAACTAAAAGCCTATTTGAACAAAAACTGAAAACTCTTCGTGAAACTTATTTAGAAAATAAGTTCGAAGGTGAAGATCATAGAGATCAACAAAAAATTAAAGAATTGGAAAGAGTAACTGATAAAGTTCGTGATAAGGAGATAGAGGTTAATAAAAATAAACTCAAGAGTCTCAAAGATAAAGAACAAAAAGCTAGAAAACAACAGCAAAAAGCTAAATCAAATGACTCACAACTCTAAATTCTTAGAATTACTTGAAAGTAATCGTGTATTTTTGACAGAAGATAGTTTTGTCAAAGGTAATGAAAAATCTGAATTACCACCAGTTGGCGATTTCGAGGAACCTGAAGATGCTCCAGTTGATCAGGAACAACCTGATGTTGATGGTGATAGTGGTGAAGAGGAAGTTACTGATCCACGTTCTGCGAAACCGTGGGATGGTAGGGAGTTGATTGTTCTTGAATTAGCTATGAAATTATTTGTTACCTATGAAGATGATATGTCTAAAAAACGAGATATGCAGCGCTTATGGGACTCTAAACGATTTGGTGACGTATATAGTCAATTAACACAACTGGATCGTTTAAATCCTAACATATAAAAAATAACAAAGATTGTTATTTTTTTCTTGAATTATACCATACATTATGATATAATTTATAGGATATGACTAAAGATATCAAATCAATAAAAGAAAATATCGTTCAGATATTTCAAAATGGTGGTATTAAAGCGGATGCCGCTAGATATATTAGCGAAAAGTTGGGTCTAGGTAAAACCCAATCTAAAGAATGGGCTAAACGTATTCATGAAGAATGTTGCACAGTTGGTGTTGCGGAATTTGATGAAAAAAATGACAACGATATCGTTTATTCTAATTGTGATGAAACTAATGTTGATAATCTAGGCTCATCCCAATCTGATTTAGAGTTTAGTGACAAATATATCTATAATAAAGATGATGATACTTATTTATTCTTATTAGAAAAGAGATTTGGTAAGAATATCGTTGTAAAGGGTGATCGTATTCGTGGTATTATTTCAAATTATAGTAATTATGATGATCAACCTGAATCTATTAATGAAGTTTCAACTAAATATGAGATTCCTCGTAAATATCTATTACAAATATTAAGAATCCTTGGTATTACTCACGATTCTCTTCCTTTTACACCTGAGCAAATTGATAATGAGGATGTTGATACTCTTAAAGAAAAATGTATTACTGGTAAAAGATTTGCGTTAAATCAAAAATTACAAAAAGAAGGGTGGAAGGCTACTAAAGATGATGCTCGTAAATGGAATGAGTTTATTATTGGCAAATATAACCCATTTGTTGATGCTATTGATACTTGGTCACCACCTGAATTAAAAAATATACCCAACACACCACCTAAAAATACTAATGATAAGGTATTTGTGTGCGTATTAACCGATACTCATATCGGTGAATTAACTGAAAATTGTTGGTCGGGTAAAACCTTTAATTCACAAAAAGCTGTTGATAATATTCTAAATTACGTTAACCAAATTAAAACTAAATTAGATGATTGGTCATCAGTGCCAGCTAAATGTAAATTAGTTATTATGGGTGATATACTTAACTCTTGTGTTGATGGTATGACACGTAGAGGTACCCAATTGCATAATGATATCATCAATGGTGATATGTTTAAAGTTGGTCTAGATGTTATTACAACATTTGTTTCATCACTCAAACAAATTTTTGAATATGTAAATATTAGTTGTGTAAATGGAAATCATGATTCATTTATGATCGGAGCAGTATATTATTCAGCATCTAAATATTTTGAAGATAATGAATACATTGTATGGAATATATCAGATTATTGGTTGGATAGTTTTAAAGTAAATAACTGTTACTTTATTTATACTCACGGTAAAGATGATGTTAATCATGTGGGTTTACCTAACAATAAACCTAAGCTTGAAAGTTTTATTCAATCTTTATTACTCAATAGAGTCGAAGAGCTCGTTGGTATTAAATCAAAATACTTCATTACTGGTCATCTACATAGTTATGTTCATGAAGAAATGAATGATTTTGAATATATAAGAGTACCTAGTTCAGTTACAGCTGATGAATTTGCTGAATCTTTAGGTTTTATGACAAAAGCTAGACAAAATTGCTTTATAGTTGGTCAAAATCATATTGAAGATACTTTACACTTTTATTTTGATTAAAAATTATAAATAATTTAAATAAAAATTATAAATAATTTAAATAAAAATTTTAAGATAGTGAGTTGCTATCTTAAACGAGATGCCTTCGGGGTCTCAAAAAATAACAATAACCCTGCCTTATAGGAGGAACATATAATGAAAACAAACCCATACGCTGGACATTGGTCCGTTGGTTTCGATTCGATCCTTGATCAAATCGAAAAATATAATACTCAGTCATCAAATTATCCACCGCATAATTTGATCAAATATAGTGATGAATCATTCGCTATTGAAGTCGCTGTAGCTGGCTTTAATGAAGATGATCTAACAGTTGAGCAAGATCAAAACACTCTAACTATCTCTTCGGTTGATGTCGAAGAAGAAGAATGTGTCCAATATGCTCATAAAGGTATCGCTACTCGTAAGTTCGAAAAGAAGTTCACTCTAGGTGAATTCATTGAAGTTACAGAGGTAAGTCTTATTAATGGTATTCTATCAATCCTACTTGAGAAGAATATTCCAGAAGAGAAGCGACCTAAAACGTTTGCGATTAACTCTGAGACTCGATTTCTACAGGGATAACATCTAATAATAGACCTCTCGGGAACATCCTATCCTACCTTGCGTAGTGACGGTGCCGAGGACTCTTGGTTTTTCACCCCTTTCGCCTCAGTAAAGGGGTTTTTTATTTATTTTGAATAAAAATTATAAATAATTAAAACTATTTTAATTTATTATGAATAAACAACCAGACAATAACGATTTCCAAGACTTATTTCAAATTTATACCGAATCTTGTGGGTATAATAAAGACGAAGAAAAAAAGATTGAAGATGACGAGGAAGAGGAATTAGCTACTGAAGAAGCTGAAGAAGCTGAAGAAGCTGAAGAAGCTGAAGAAGCTAAAGAAGTTCAGGAAGAGGGTCTATTTGATAGAATTAAAGCCAAGGGTTCTGCACTTAAAGCTGGTGCTAAAACACTTAAGGGTAATTTTGATCACGACATGAAGCATGGTGTAGGTGCTAAAGTTAAACATGGTCTCATGGGTGGAGAAGAACCTACTATGAAAAAAAGAAAACCTAAAGATGTTCGTGGTAGATATGATGACAAACAGGCTCATTCTATTTTAAATTCACATGTTATTAAACTTGATAAAGCGTTATCTGGTTTAGCTTCTGATGTTGTTAAATTGGGCGTTATGGATGCTGACCAAGCTGAAGAATTAGCTGAAAATATTTCTGTTCAAATTAGAAAATCTTTTATAAAAAGAACAAAGGGTCAAGGGTTTTCCGCAAAAGGTCAAAACTTTAGACACGATTAATTTATTTTATATTTAAATGTTAAAAAACCCTATCAATAATTGATAGGGTTTTTTATTGACTTATGAAGAAATTATGTTATAGTATTAATATGATTAATATTAAAAGTTGCGTAGGTAAAAAAGTCGTATACCAACAATCTAATTGTTCAATTCTAGGTGAAGGGGTTGTAAAA
>JGI20151J14362_10000192_pt1 | contig 44640 bp, 34 predicted proteins | sample COG_01_FD_14362 | JGI IMG/M metagenome (IMG submission 14362)
CGCAATTAAAATCTTTGCTGATATCTTTTAATGAATTATATGATGGGGTTATGATTGTATTAATTTTTGGTGCAACTTTTTTTTGCATCTTCAAGAAAGAATACCATCTATGCCTTGACAGTCTATATAGAATTTTTTTATTTCCTTCGATATCATGTTTAAGATCTTTAGTTATCGGATGATGAATAATTTCAATAAAAGGAAATTTCTTTTGGATATCAATCATAGAATAACTAATGGATTGATTATCTATAACAACATCATATTTGGAGTTTTTAATTAAATAATCTTTTGCTCTATATCCAAAGGTTTCCATCTCTGGAAATCCGCCCATTAAAACAGAAATAAACTCATAGATATCAGAGAAATTTTTATTTTTTTTTTCCCAAAAAATTTTTACTCTTTCTTTAAATGAAAAGGTTTGAAATAGATCTAAGCCTGGAAGTTTTATTAATTTAACTTCATTACAGAGGTTTGGATATGGAGGTCCAGAAATAATATCTACTTCATGACCCATGATTGATAATGCTTTTGATATGTCATGGACATATATACCTTGACCACCTCCAAACGGAGCACTTCTGTAACTTAGAATTGCAATATTGAGTTTTTTCAAAAGAAGTTATTCTGAAGTTAGGCTTAACCAATGACTATAATGAGAATTCTTTCCAAATATTACATCATTATATGTTTTTTGTAGATTCTCAGTTATTGGACCTCTAGATCCCGTTCCGATTGATAAACCATCAATTGTAGAAATAGGTATAATCTCTACTGCAGTACCCGTAAAGAATGCTTCATCACTCTTAAGTAAATCATCCATAGTTATATTTTTCTCAATTAACTCATATCCAAGATCTTTCGAAATTTGAATTACAGATTGTCTTGTGATCCCATTAAGACAATAGTTTGTCAAAGGCGTAGATATAATTCCATCTTTAATAATAAAGATATTTTCTCCACTTCCTTCAGATATATAACCATCCTTATCAAGAAGGATAGCTTCATCAGCACCCTTTTGAATTGCTTCATGTAGTGCCATAGTAGAATTTATATAGGTGCCTATAATTTTATATCCGGAATGGAGAGGATTACTATACTGATCATATGAAGATTTAATAACAGAAACACCTGATTCTTTTGCCTCTGGACTCATATAAGATGGCCACTCCCACGCAGCAACAGCAACATTTACTGATAATTCTGTTGCTCTTATTCCAAGTGATTCACTACCCAAGAAAACGATTGGTCTAAGATATCCCTCATCAAGATTATTTTTTATAAAAATATCCTTTTGAACTTGATTAAGTTCATCAGGTGAATACGGTATTTTAATTCCTAATTTACTTGCGGCTTCAAAAAGTCTATTTGTATGATCTTGAAGCCTAAATATTGCTGGTCCATGTTCAGTTTTATATGCTCTAACACCCTCGAAGACGCCAGTACCATAGTGCATGGTATGAGATAATAAGTGAACGGAAGCCTCCTCCCATTTTTCATAAGTACCATTTTTCCAAATAACTTTTTCTTCGGTGTTTGCAAACATTTTATTAAGGATATAATTAGCGTTTATTATGACAAACAAGAGCTAATAACAAAAGAGAAATAATATGAATATAGCATCATCAATTTTTAGAGAAAATGATATACGTGGCACTTATCCAGAACAAATAAATGAATCAACAATTAAATTAATTGCATATGCCATTGCAAGAAAATGTAAAAAACATGGGATCAACTCAATAGCTGTAGGAAGGGATGGACGTCTTTCAGGGCCAGTGCTGCTTGAATCATTTTGTGAAGGTCTTCTTGAAGCTGGTATAGATGTAAATAATATTGGTTTGGTAACAAGTCCATTGCTATATTTTGCAGCAAAAAAAGAATCATCAAAAAGTGGAATTATGATAACAGGAAGTCACAATCCAAAAAATCATAATGGTATCAAAATGGTGGTTGATGACAAACCAGTATCAGGAACAGAAATATTTGAATTACTAGGTGACTTAGAGGAAATAAATGAAAAAGGTACTATTGAATATACTGACATTAAAAAACTATATCTTGATGAAGTGTCAGAAAATATCTCTGTTGAAAATCCAGAAAAGTTAAAAGTAATTCTTGATTGTGGCAATGGAGCAGCTGGATGTATTGCACCCGATCTTTTCAAAAAAATTGGATTCTCAGTTATAGAACTTTACAGTGAGGTAGATGGAAATTTTCCAAATCATCATCCGGATCCTGGCAAGCTAGAGAATCTTGAAGACCTTATAACTGAAGTGAATAAACAAAATGCTGATCTAGGATTAGCGTTTGATGGAGACGGTGATAGAGTAGGATTGGTAACAAATAAAGGAGAGGTTATTTTTCCTGACAAGCTAATGATGTTATTTTCAAAAGATATATTGTCTAGGAATAAAGGTAAAATAGTTTTTGATGTGAAATGCTCAAATCAATTGGAAAATCTTATCTCAGATCTTGGAGGCGTTCCTGTAATGTCACCTACAGGTCATTTCCATATAAAAAAGGCAATAAAGAAGAATAATGCACTTCTTGGTGGTGAAATGAGCGGCCATATATTTTTTAATGATAAGTGGTATGGCTTTGATGATGGACACTATTCAGGAGCAAGAATTGCTGAAATATTAACTAAGACAGATAAAACTATATCAGACCTCATTAATGAGTTTCCTCTATCATTTTCAACACCTGAACTAAATATATCAGTTACTGATGAAAATAAATTTTCAATTATTAAGGATTTTGAAGACAACTGTAAGCTAGATGGTGAAAAAATTACAATCGATGGATTAAGAGTGAATTTTAAAAATGGCTGGGGGCTAATAAGAGCATCAAATACTACACCGAAACTAGTTTTAAGATTTGAAGGTGATTCTTTGGAGGAAATGCATGAGATTAAAGATCTTTTTCTTTCAGAACTATCTCGCATTTGCCCTGATATTGATATAAATTTAGACTAAGTCATGAAAAATGATAGAAAAAACATTATTTTACAAGCTCTAGCTGGATTGCTGGAAGAAAGAAATCTATCAAAAATAACTACATCATTGTTGGCAGAAAAATCACAAATAACTGAAGCTGCTCTTTATAGGCACTTTCCAAGTAAAAGAGCTATTTATGCAGAGTTATTTTCTTTTTGCGATGATGCAATTTTTACTAAATGTGGCGAACTTAAAAAAGCGGATCTTAACTCAAAAGAAAAAGTAAAAAATGCATTTTTATTTTTTATGATCTTTATTGAAAAAAATAAAGGATTTGCAAGACTTTTATCAAGAGAAGCACTTTCATCAGATGAGCAAAATGTAACAGACTCAGTAAATCAATTTTTTGAAAGATTTGAGCTATCAATTAAACAAATGCTTTCAGAAGATACTGATAAATTAATTACTCAACCTGGAATATCTGCTCAACTAATTGTTACTTGTTTAGAAGGAAATGTTGGAAGATATATTCGATCTAAATTTAAAGATTCACCTAGCAGTTATATTGATAATATTTGGGAGTTACTTTCTTTAAATATATTTAAAAGTTAATCAATAATATTTTCATCTAAGAAAAGCTCAAAATAACCATTAATATCATTTCCATCATTTGGCTTTCCAGTATCAGGATTGACTTTGATGAATGATAATTTTTCAGGTATGGAATTTTCTTTAATTTCTAGATCTTCTAACTGGTCACCCATATAGTCAACCCAAATAGGCAGAGCTATAGAAGATCCAAACTCATTTTTACCTAGTGAAGAAAAGTCATCTGTACCAACCCAAACTGTAGTTACTAAATTGTCATGGAAACCTGAAAACCATGTACTAATAGCATCATTAGTCGTNCCAGTTTTACCTGCAATATCATTTCTTTTTAAAATAGCCGATCTTCTTCCAGCTGAACCTCTTTTCATATGCTCTTGAAGAATATCTTTAACTAAATATGCAATTCTTTCATCCACTACCTTTTCTTTCTTGTTCATTGGTTTTAAAAGTGTGTATGGGCGTTTGGCTTCCATCTCTACTGTATTGAGCCATGGAAAAGCTGTTAAAGAATCAATGCTCTTAGACTCTTCATAATCTTCATGAGAATATATAACTTGATTGTCTCTATCCAATATTTTATCTATATAAAATGGGTCAACCAAATAACCACCATTTGCAATTACACCAAAGGCTCTGACCATTTCAACTGGCGAAAAATTTCCTGATCCAAGAGCTAAGGACAAATCTGCCGGAAGTCTAGATTTCTCAAAACCAAACTTTTCTATATATTCATGTGATTTATTTATGCCGAGCTCCCTAAGAAGTTTTATAGATACTATATTTATAGATTGAACTAATGCCTCTCTGATTGAAGTGGGACCATAAAATTTACCAGTATAGTTTTGTGGCTTCCAAACACTTTCTAGATTTTTGTCTTCAAAAGCTATTGGAGCATCATTAATTAGGGATGATAAGTTATAGCCGTTAGCTAATGCAGATGCATAAATAAATGGTTTAAAACTAGAACCTGATTGAGGGTAGGAAAGCCTAACCCTATCAAAATTACTTTTGTTAAAGTCCAGACCGCCAACATATGAAATAAGTTTTCCATTATTTGGATCAACTGATATCAATGATGCCTCTGCAACTGGAATCTGATCTAAGACAAAAGTTTGATCAAATTTCTTCAAGTAGATGAAGTCACCTAAATCTATAAAATCATTGAATGATTTTGGCTTTGACCCTCTTTGATCAATATCTAACCTTTTTCTAGCCCACTCATATTCTGACGACCAAGGAATTGAATTAATTTCTAGTTTTTCATTAAGATAAAATAACTCTTCAGAACTTAATTTTATTACTAACCCTTTTATATAGGATTTATAAAAAGGGAAGTTATCAAATATAGATTTGATTTCATTAATTAGAAGTTCTTTATCATCAAAAGAACTGGCATTAGAAATTTCATCAAAAATAAAAGAATTGTCTAATTGATCTAACTGGCTTAGTTGGTCTTTATCAAAAATCTCTATAAAGTTTAATGAATCTATCCATCCATGCCTTTTGTGATAAATAGATAATTGGTTTTTAAGATGCTTTAGAGCACTAGCCTGCGATTTAGAATTAATTGTTGTATAAACAGACCATCCATTTTTATAAGCTTTTAAGCCATACCTTCTAATAATTTCTTGTCTTGCAAGTTCTGCAATATATCTTCCATCAACATCATATAAATCAATATTGTTTGTAACTTCTAATGGATCATCTATAGCACTACTATAAGATTCAGAAGTTATCAGTCTCAGTTTAAACATTCTTGATAAGATCCAATTTCTTCTTTGCTTTGTTCTTATAGGAGCCTTAATTGCATTTATTCTAGATGGAGATTGGGCCATGGCAGCTATTGCAGCAGATTCTGAAAGATTTAAATCAAGTACTGATTTATTAAAATAAGTGTTGGCTGCAGCTTCAATACCGTAGGATCTATTACCAAAAAAATTCCTATTCACATAGAGTTCAAAAATCTCTTCTTTTGTAAGATTGCTTTCCAATTCCAAGGCAAGAAAAATTTCTTTTAGTTTTCTTAGAATGGTTTGGTCTCTTGTAAGAAGATAGCCGCGAACTACTTGCATAGAAATAGTTCCACCTCCCCCAAAACAGCCATCAGGACCAATACATCTAATGATGGACCGAATTAAACCTGTATAACTTATACCTTGATGATTAAAAAAAGCATCATCTTCCGCAGCAAGGAAGGCATTTTTTATATTTAAAGGTATTTCATCAAAATCTAGAGGCCTTCTTTTAATCTCTCCAAACTCACCAATTAAAACGCCATCCTCTGTATAAATTTTAAGAGGCATTTGCAGTTGAGACTCGTCAACTAAAGATATTTCTGGAAGAGAAGGTTTTATTAAAAAAAATGATGTTAATACAGCAATGATTGCCATTACGCAGCCTGAGATGCCCAGCCAAAAGAAAATTTTGATTGTGTTTAACATAGTTATTTAATTATTATCTCTTAAACAATCAAGTTTTAATATGAAAAAAGGTATTTTCAAGAGTTAGATGGTAAAATCTCAGCTTACAAGTAACTTATTATGAATATATTTATAGTCGGTCCAATGGGATCAGGAAAATCAACAGTTGGAAAAATAATTTCAAGTGAATTATTTCTCAATTTTTTTGATACTGATGGAGAGATTGAAACTAGAACTGGAGCATCTATAGATTGGATATTTGATCTAGAGGGTGAAGATGGTTTTAGAAAAAGAGAAACAAAAGTCTTAGAAGAAATGGTCCAGCAAAACTCAATAGTTTTATCTACAGGTGGAGGAATCATTTTATCTGAGACCAATAGAGAGCTACTTTCATCAAGAGGTACTGTATTTTATCTAGCTACTCCTATAGATGTTCAATTAGAAAGAACCTCTAAAGATAAAGATAGGCCATTGCTTAAAGATGGAGACCCTGGAGAAATTCTTAAGAACCTGCATATTGCTAGAGAGAGTCTATATGAAGAAGTCTCAGACTTTACAGTAAATACTGAAAATAAATCAAGCCAAGAAGTTTCTTCAGAAATTATAAAATTAGTTAAAAATTATGGCTAAGATTATTCAAGTTGGGAAAAAAGATTCAAGGTATGAGGTTGTAATTGGAAAAAATACAATTACAAGGACAAGACTTGCATCTCACTTAAAATCTAAGAATAAAATTCTTGTTATTACTGATTCTGGGATACCAAAGAAGTATATAAAAGAACTTAAGACAGCTTTGGGTTTTAATAAACAAGTACATTTTCATATGATTCCTTGTGGTGAAGAATCTAAATCATTTGCAACTTACATAAGTATTCAAGAAAAACTTGCTGATCTAAAATTTGATAGGTCTGATTCTATGATAGCTTTTGGTGGTGGAGTTGTAGGAGACATTACTGGGTTTTGTGCTGCAACATACTTAAGAGGTATAAACTTTATTCAGATTCCTACAACCCTTCTTTCACAGGTAGATTCTTCTGTAGGTGGCAAAACAGCTATTAACATCAAGCAAGGTAAAAACTTAGTAGGTTCATTTAATAATCCCAGTATGGTGCTTATTAATAGTAAATATTTAGAGGCTCTACCAGAAAAAGAATTTAAGTCAGGCCTTGGCGAGGTAGCCAAATATGCATTCATTGGTAATAAAAAACTTTATAAAATTCTTCAAGAAAATTCAAAAGAAATTACGCAAAGAAATTTAAATATTCTAGAGCAAATTATTGAGGAGTCGATCAATACTAAGTCAAAAATAGTTACTAAAGATGAGAAGGAAGCAGGTGTAAGGGCTATTTTAAATTTTGGTCACACTTTTGGTCATGCTATTGAGGCCTTTAATAACTATAAAGGGATTACTCATGGGGCTGCAGTTACTCTCGGCATGTCAATTGCTGCAAAGATATCTTATTTTGAGGGCCATATAAAAATCCACCAATTAGATAATATTATTAATTTAATTGATTCTTTAGGTTTGGATAGTAATTATGAAAAGTATAAATTTAAAGATTTAAAAAAATATCTCTCAAATGATAAAAAAGTTTCATCTGGTAAGCTTAATTTAATATTAATTAATTCAAAAGGCATTGCTTTTAAAACAGATAAATTCCAAGAAGAGAGTCTTAAGAGGCCTTTTAATTAAGCAGCGTTAGCTGTTGTAGCTTTCAGTAAATCCTGAATATTTGATGCCGCGGGAACAACAAGCCAAAAGTAAGGTTCAAATCTATCAAAATCATCAACCAGCTCTTTAGCCTTAATACTATTAGTATTTTTATAATGAGATTTAATTATTTCTTTAAGATGCTTCCTATGAGATTGCATATCTTCTGTTGTGATTCTTTCTAGGTTGACTGAACCTCTATTACAGTTATCAAAAAAAGTTTTGTCTTCATCTAATACATATGCAAAACCACCAGTCATACCTGCACCAAAATTAGCTCCAACAGAACCAAGAACAGTAACATGTCCTCCTGTCATGTATTCACAACAATGATCACCAGCGCCTTCGATAACAGCATTTGCTCCAGAATTTCTTACTGCAAATCTTTCACCTGCTCTTCCAGATACAAATAGTTCACCTCCAGTTGCTCCATATAGACAAGTATTACCAACAAGAGATGTATTAGTGTTGTTCCTTGCATAATGATTAGTATTTTTAATAATAATACTTCCGCCATTCATGCCTTTTCCAACATAATCATTTGCATCACCTTCTATGCTTAAATTAATGCCATTAGCATTCCAGCAACCAAAACTCTGTCCAGCAGAACCAGTAAAATTAAGATTTATACCTGCTTTAAATCCTACTTCTCCAAAATTGCTTGCAATATAACCTGATAATGATGCTCCAACTGACCTATCAATATTTTGTATTTTATAATCTAAAGCAATATGCTGATTTTTATCAATTGCATTTTTTGTATCCTTGAGGATTTTCTTAGCTAAAACTCCTTTATCCCATGGAGGATTCTTTTTTGAGGTACAGAAAAAAGATTCTTTAAGGTTTTTATCTTTGAATAATAAATCACTTAGATCGATTGACTGATACTGTGAATCAAGATTTTTAATTTTTTCTAAATATTGTGTTTGTCCAATAATATCTTCAAGCTTAGAAACTCCCATAGCGCTCAAGTGATGACGGACATCGTTAGCAATAAATTTAAAATAATTTATAACTTTCTCTTTTTCGCCTACAAAATGTTGGTTAATTAAATCATCTCTTTGCGTCGCTACACCGGTAGCACAATTATTAAGATGGCATATTCTTAAATATTTACACCCCATAGCTATCATTGGTCCCGTACCAAAACCAAAAGATTCTGCTCCAAGAATGGCCGCCTTAATTACATCAAGTCCAGTTTTCATTCCACCATCTGCTTGAAGTCTTACTTTGTGACGCAATCCACTATCTCTAAGACTTTGATGAGCCTCTGCTAGTCCAAGTTCCCATGGAGAACCTGCATACCTTATAGAAGTTAGAGGACTGGCTCCAGTTCCTCCATCATGTCCCGATATAGTAATTAAATCTGCATAAGCTTTTGCTACACCTGAAGCAATAGTTCCAACGCCTGGTTCAGAAACTAATTTTACAGAAACAAGGGCATTTGGGTTTACCTCTTTTAAGTCATATATGAGTTGAGCCAAATCTTCTATAGAATAAATATCATGATGAGGTGGAGGAGATATTAAAGTAACTCCAGGAGTAGAATATCTTAATTTAGCTATTAACTTATTAACTTTTCCTCCAGGAAGTTGACCTCCCTCTCCTGGTTTAGCCCCTTGAGCTATTTTAATTTGTAGCACCTCAGCATTAACTAAATAATGTGGCGTTACACCAAACCTACCTGAGGCAATTTGTTTAATTTTAGACATTTTTGAAGTGCCATATCTTTCAACTGCTTCGCCACCTTCTCCAGAATTAGATCTCCCTCCAATTTCATTCATTGCTTCAGCAAGCGTCTCATGAGCCTTGGGTGATAAAGCGCCCAAACTCATTCCAGCAGAATCAAATCTATTTAATATATTCTTTTCGGTCTCAACCTTATTTATATCTATTTCTTTTTTTCCAGTATTTATATGCAATAGATCTCGAAGCATAGCTGGAGGTCTATTATCTACAAGACCTGCATATTCCTTATAAGTTTTATTAGCACCACTACTAACTGCTTCTTGTAACTTTTTTACTATCTCTGGATTATATGCATGATACTCACCACCATGAATATATTTAAGAAGGCCGCCAACATTCATATCAGACAAGTTTGATCTCGCATAATCATCAAGAGATCTAAGCTGAGCATCCAAGTCTTTAAAACTTTTACCCTTGACTCTACTAGTTGTGTTAGTAAAACATAAATCAACAACATCTTTATCTAGTCCGACTATTTCAAACAACTGAGAACCCCTATAGCTAGATATTGTAGAAATTCCCATTTTTGAAATTATCTTAAGCAATCCCTTGTTTATTCCTTTTCTATACCTAGAACAGTTTTCATGAGGATGACCCTTAAGTTCATTTCTTTGAGTCAAATCTAGAATTGTTTGGTAGGCTAAGGATGGATAAACAGCAGTTGCGCCAAATCCAATTAGGCAAGCTATTTGATGAGTATCTCTTGCAGACGAAGAGCTAATTACTATATTTGCATCTGATCTTAATCCTAATTTAACTAGATGTTGATGCACTGATCCAACAGCTAATAATGCATTAATTGTTAATTTTCCTTCAGGAGGAACATCTTCAATTAGATGAATTATTGAGGTGCCATTTTTAACCATATTTACCACATCTTTTTGTAGCATTTTTATTGCTTTCTTTAATGATATAGAGCTATCGAAAATCAGATCTATGCTTTCTGATTTAAAATATTTATTTTTTAAAACTGCTGCTAGTTTTTTATGTGAAAGAACAGGAGAAGTTGTAACTAATCTTTTTGCATGATCAGCAGTTTCCTCATAAATATTAAGTTCAGGTCCAAAACAAGTCTCTAATGTCATTACCCCGACTTCTCTTAATGAATCTATTGGTGGGTTTGTAACCTGCGCAAACTGCTGTCTAAAAAAATCATAAAGCTGTCTATGCATTTTACTCATAACAGCTAGGGCAGTATCATCTCCCATAGAGCCTGTCCCTTCTTGGGATTCAACAGCCAGGGGCTTTATAACCGATACCCTCTCCTCCTTAAATAAAAGAAAAAGCTTTGATGCTGTTAAAAACTTATTTTGTTCAATTTGCTTTAGACCAGGTCCTTCATATGAATCTAAGCTTGATTCTATGTATATAGCATTTTGTTTAAGCCACTTTCGATATGGAAATTGCTCTTTGAGATCTTCATCTATTTGAGTCTCATTAAAAATCTTGCCAGTAGAAGTATCAACTGCCAAGATACCGCCTGGTTGGACTCTACCTTTCTCTAGAACATCTTCTTCATTAACTGGATTAACACCAGTTTCTGAAGCTATAGTAATAATGTTACTTGAATCGATCTGATACCTTGCTGGCCTAAGGCCGTTTCTATCCAAAATACATACTGCCCATTTACCATCTGCCATAACAATTCCAGCTGGGCCATCCCATGGCTCCATATGCATGGAATTATATTCATGGAAACCTCTAATATCTGGATCTAGTGTTTGAGTATTTTGCCATGCGGGCGGAAGAACCATTCTCACTGCTCTGAATAAATTAACCCCACCTTTGACAAGAAGCTCTATCATATTATCTAAAGAAGAAGAGTCTGATCCAGATTCATTAACAAGTTCCTTAAATTTCTGAATTTTAGGAATTAAAGGTGTGGAAAACTTTGAAGATCTAGCTTTTACCCAGTTCCTATTTCCTCTAATAGCATTAATTTCTCCATTATGAGCAAGGAGTCTAAACGGTTGAGCAAGATGCCATCTAGGACTGGTGTTTGTTGAAAACCTTTGATGAAAAACACATGTCGAAGCTCTAAAATCTGTTTGATTTAGATCAAGATAAAACTCTTTAATTGATCTTGGAAGCATAAGACCTTTATAGACAATAGTTTTTGATGACATGCTGCATATATACAGTACTTCGTCATCCATAAAGATTTCTTCTATAAATTTTCTTGCCTGAATAAGTTTTGTTTCAAACTCTTGATGATTGAAATCTTTTGAATTTGGTTTAATAAAGATTTGATAGATATTCGGGAGGCAGTCTAGAGCTATCTTACCAAGAATTTTTTTTTGAACTGGAACTTCTCTCGTTGTGATTAAGGTTAATGACTCTTTATCCAAAATTTCTTCTAATTTAGGAATAATAGTATTAATTTTTTTTGTAAAAAATATTTGACCTACTGCAAAATGTTCACCTAAATCTTTTTTTTGCTCTTCTGCGATCTTTTTTTTAAAGTAAGCATGATCTATATCAAAAAGAAGACCGCAGCCATCTCCAGTTTTACCATCCGAGCCAACACCTCCCCTATGAGTCATGCTAACTAGAGCATTAATTGAATTGAGAATAACTTTATGAGATTTTTTACCATTCGTATGAGCAACTAAACCAAAGCCACAGTTATCTCGAAATTCTTTTTTATTAAATAGTCCAGGCATAGTAATCGTTTATAGGATAAAACATTGTAGCATGTAATATATCATTTGTTTTCTAAAAGTGTCATACTGCGTCATACACTTTTACAATATGAAAAATAAGCAATATAAAATTGAGAAAGGAGTTTTACTTTTTACTCAACCAAAGTCGCCTTTCTTTTATGGAAAGCTGAGAGTTAATGGAAAGTACATAACAAAATCGTTTGCTCCTCTTGAAGATTTTGAAATTGCAAAAGAAAAATTACTTAAATGGAAAGAGGAAGTTTTTTCAAAACAAGGAAATAACTTCAGCCTTGAAAACAACAATTCGTCACTTAATTATAGAGATGAATATGTAAATCATGAAAAGCTAGATAATGATTTTCAATTTCTAGATGTCAGAAGATATGATCCTGNCAAAAAATCAGCCGAAGAAAGAAAAATTAGTTTTGTTGAAATTTATGGAGAATATAATCAAGTTCAAGCATCTAACCAAGCTCATAGATGTTTAGATTGCGGAAACCCNTACTGTGANTGGAAATGCCCTGTTCATAATTTTATTCCTGATTGGTTAAAACTTGTAAATGAAGGGAATATTATNGAAGCTGCTGANTTATGTCACTCAACAAANAGCTTGCCTGAAGTATGTGGAAGGGTGTGCCCNCAAGATAGGCTATGTGAGGGAGCCTGTACACTAAATGATGGTTTTGGTGCAGTTACCATTGGTTCAACTGAAAAATATATTACTGAAAAAGCATTTGAAATGGGCTGGAAACCTGANATGTCTTACAGAAAATGGACTGATAAAAAAGTTGCTATTGTTGGCGCTGGACCAGCTGGAATAGCATGTGCAGATGTTTTGACAAGATCAGGTGTCCATAGTCATGTTTATGATAANAATGAAGAAATAGGCGGATTATTAACTTTTGGAATACCTGAATTTAAATTAGAAAAATCTGTTGTTAAAAGAAGAAGGAAAATTTTAGAAGAAATGGGTGTCAAATTTAAATTGGGNAAAGAAATTGGAAAAGATNTACCATTTAAAAAATTATATGACGAATATGATGCCGTTTTTTTAGCTATGGGCACTTATACATCTCTCGAGGGAGGTTTTGCTGGTGAATCATTACCAGGGGTATATAAAGCAATTGACTACTTGATTTCTAGCACAAAAAAACTTTTGAAGTTACAAACTAATAAAAATGAATTTATAAACTTAAAGGGTAAAAATGTAATTGTTTTAGGTGGTGGAGATACAGCTATGGATTGCAATAGAACTGCAATAAGGCAAGGTGCAAAATCAGTAAAATGCCTTTACCGAAGGGATGAAGAAAATATGCCAGGATCTAAAAGAGAAGTTCAAAATGCAAAAGAAGAAGGTGTTGAATTTGAATTTAATATTCAGCCTATAGATATAGTCGGAAGCGAAAAAGTGCAAGGTGTGAAAATTGTTAAGACTCAATTAGGTGAGCCCGATCAAAATGGAAGAAGAGTACCAATACCTATACCTGGATCTGAAATAATTTATGAAGCTGATGCTGTTATTGTTGCTTTTGGTTTTAGAGCAAGTCCATCAAGTTGGTTTGGAGATTTTGAAATTAATACCCAAAAAAATGGGCTTGTTATAGCTGAGGAGCATCAGGAATATAAGTTCCAAACATCAAATAAAAAAATATTCTCTGGTGGCGATATGGTCAGAGGTTCGGATTTGGTTGTTACAGCTATATGGGAAGGACGTGAAGCTGCAAAAAGTATTATAAAATACGTTTCATGATAGAAAGAGAATCCATTTTTTTAAAAGCGCTTAATAAAGAGACCCTTCCTATTCCCCCAATTTGGTATATGCGCCAAGCTGGAAGATATATGCCTGAGTATAGAGCTGTTAGAAAGAAGTTTAAAAACTTTCTTGATATGTGCAAAGAGCCTGATGTTTGTTGTGAATTGGCCCTTCAGCCTATAAATGCTTTTGAACTAGACTCGGCCATACTGTTTTCTGATATTTTAACAATACCTGATGCTATGGGCCTAGATGTTAAATTCTTAGAAGGAGAAGGTCCGGTATTTGGCAATCCAATAAAAACTGCCAAGGACGTATTAAATATTAAACCATTTGATTCTGATAGCCTGTCTTATGTTTATAAAGCTGTAGGGAATATTAGAAGCGCCCTGCCAAAACATATTCCATTAATTGGTTTTTGTGGAAGCCCTTGGACTTTAGCTGCCTACTCTATAGAAGGAAAATCCTCTAAAGATTTTTTATTTACTAGAAACTTTCTAAAAGAAAATGATGATGAAGCACATATATTTCTTAATAAGCTTACAGATGCTTGCTTTGAATACCTTAAAAGACAAATAGAAGCTGGAGCTGATGTTATTCAGATATTTGATTCATGGGCTAATCTGTTAACTGAAGATGATTATAAAGTTTACTCTTTAAAATATATAACTACTTTAATAGGCCTATTAAAAAATGATGCCGTTACAAAAAATATTCCAATTATTTTATTTTCTAGAGAACCTAAAGTTCAATTAAAGACCATTATGACATCTCAATCTGATTGCCTAAGCCTTTATTGGAGTATGAATGATATTGATTTAAATGAAGTAAAAAATAAAGTTGCGATCCAAGGCAACCTTAATCCTGAAATTCTTTTGGAATCAAATGAAGTAATTAAGCAAGAAACCTTGAAAATTCTTCAGAAATTTAAAAATTATCCTGGATACATATTCAATTTAGGACACGGAATTACTCCAAATATAAATCCAGATAAGGTTAAATTTTTAACAGATCTAATTAGAAGTATTTAGTCAGCTTTTTTTGATTCTGGCCAAACTCTTATTAAACCCTCTTGGGTGCATGATGCAACCAAATCTCCGTTATGGGAAAAGATAGATCCTCTTGAAAACCCTCTTGCATTTCTAGTAATTGGGCTATCAATTGAATATAAAAACCAATCATTAAGATCAACTTTTCTATGAAACCACATTGCATGATCTAAACTAGCATTTTGAAGATTTTTAGTTAGAAAGTTTACGCCAACTGAATTATTTGCAGCAGCAATAAGACCCATATCAGATATATATAAAAGAAATGCTTGTTGTATCTTTTGATCATCAGGAATTATGCCGTCAGGCTTAATCCAAGTATTTTTGTATGGTGGTAACCTTTTTGGATTAAAATAGTCTTGTTCTTCTACAGGCCTCATTTCAATTTCTTTTTGGCGAATAAAAACAGGCATATCATCAGGATCTAATTTTAATTTTTTGAGGAGCTCCTCCCTTATTTCTATTTCATTTCTTAACTTTTCAGGACCTGTTATATCTGGCATTGGGATTTGATGCTCAAGCCCCTCTTCATCTTTTTGAAAAGATATTGAGCAACTAAAAATTGCCTCGCCATCCTGAAGCGCTTTCACAGTTCTAGTTGAAAAACTTTTACCATCTCTTATTCTGTCAACCATAAAAATAATAGGCTTATCCATATGACCAGGTCGTAAAAAATAAGAATGGAAGGAATGAGCGAAATGATCAACGCTAATAGTTTTATATGCCGCAATTAATGTTTGCGCCATTACTTGGCCACCAAAAACCCTAGCCCAGCCAACATTCTTTCCAGTCCAGGTATAGATGTCTCTATCAATTTTATTTAACGAAAATAAATCTAAAGATTTTTCTAAAAGATTGGGCTTTTCTTCCATTGGACTAGACTCCTTTAAACAAGACTAATGATTTTAAGAGTATCCATCTTACATTGTTTATAAAAAAACTAGAACTTTCATGAGTCAAAAAGTATCATGGTTACAAATTAGAAAAACTAAATAAAAAAAATGGCAATCAATTCCAATATAGATCTTCCAAAAAAACCGAATATAAAGATAGAGGTATCAAAGGTTTTTAATATTGACTCTAAAATAACTGTTAAGGGTTTTAAAGATAAAACTGAATGGGTTCCAGAAATAGATCCTAATTATGTTTTTGATAGAGAAACAACTTTATCGATCTTAGCTGGTTTTGAGCATAATAGAAGAGTGATGATTCAGGGTTTTCATGGAACGGGAAAATCGACACATATTGAACAAGTAGCTGCTAGGCTTAATTGGCCTTGTGTAAGAATAAATCTTGATAGTCACATTAGTAGAATCGATCTGCTTGGCAAAGATGCTATTAAATTAAAAGATGGTAAACAAATAACTGAATTTCAAGAGGGTTTGCTACCCTGGTCCATTCAAAACCCTGTTGCATTAGTTTTTGATGAATATGATGCTGGAAGGCCTGACGTTATGTTTGTAATTCAGAGGATTCTTGAAGTTGAGGGCAAGCTAACTCTTCTTGATCAAAATAAAGTTATTAATCCCCATCCATGTTTTAGATTGTTTGCAACTACAAATACTGTAGGTCTTGGTGATGTCACTGGCCTCTATCATGGAACACAGCAAATTAACCAGGGGCAAATGGATAGATGGCACGTCCTCTCAACCTTGAATTATCTTGATCCAAAGCAAGAGTATAAAGTTGTTGTGTCTCAGGTTGGCGACATGAAGGGTGCAAAAAACCAAGATACTCTAAAAAATATGATCAAGTTAGCAAACTTAACAAGAAATGGATTTGCAAATGGAGATATTTCAATCTTAATGTCACCACGAACAGTTATTTCATGGGCTCAAAATTATAAAATATTTAAAGATATAGCTTCATCTTTTAAATTAACTTTTCTCAATAAATGTGATGAGATGGAAAAGTCTATATTTTTAGAATATTTCCAAAGATGTTTTGATATAGATATTGAAGGTGATGGGCCAAAAACATAAATAAAATGGGCTGGATAAAAAATAGAGATAAGCTTTATGAAGCTTCCATATCATCTATAAAAGCTATAGCAAAAAATAAAGATCTTACTTCTAAAAATGGAATACCTCAAAGACCTCCAGTCTTAGATCAGGCTTCTTTATCTTCAACGCCAAGATCAACAAAGGATTTATCTACTTGGAGAGGTGAGTCAGACTTTCAAGCATTCTGGTTTGCTTACCATAAGCCCATTAAGGAAATACCCCTCACTCTTCCAGCAAGACTGGTCTTTAATGAACTTGAAATGTCCAGAGTGGAAATAATAGGCTCATCAGATTTTAAAGGCTCAAAGACAAATATAATTGACTATCTTGAAGCAAAAAGTTTAAGTATTGAGGATCAGAAATCACCAAATTACACGGCTCTTTGTGCCAATCTATGGTTAAAAGATGCTGCTGGTATTACCTTACTTCCAGCATCTCGAAAAATCCTTAATAATTTTAATGAAAAATTTGCATCTGCAAATCTATTTGAAATTAAAGAAGATATAGTAAATACAATTTCAAACCAAGAAAACTTTAGTAAATTATCTGAGAAATTCTTGAAGAAGATAAATTTGCTTAAAATTGATAACTCTGAAGAAGATCTCAATGAAGAAGAGCCTTTTGAATCTCCGGGTAGCACAAATGAAATTGAGCAAGGAGAAATGGAGGATCAACAAGATAATGATAGTTCAGATCCTGAAAATATGCTTGAAGATATGGATATTGCAATGGATGATAATATCCAACAAGTTGAATCAACTTCAGATGGAACCTCGATAGATGAAGAGATCGAAGCTCTTGCTTACCCTGAAAATAACTATACTACTAACGGACAACAAGACTATTCTATTTTTACTTCTGCATTCGATGAGATTATTGATGCTAAAGACCTCACAACTTCCGATGAAGCATTAAGACTAAGAGTTCAGCTAGACAATCTAATAAAGCCCTATCAGACAACAATAGGTAAATTAGCAAACAGGCTACAAAGGTTGCTTCTAGCAAAACAGAACACAAGCTGGAACTTTAATCTTGAAGAAGGAATCCTTGATACTGCTAGACTCCACAGAGTTATTGCTGAACCGGGGCATCCTTTAAGCTACAAAGAAGAAACCGAAACAGATTTTAAAGATACTGTTGTAACGCTTCTAATAGATAATTCTGGTTCAATGCGAGGAAGATCAATAAGTCTTGCTGCTATTTGTGCTGACATCATTGGAAGTACACTCGAAAGATGTCAAATTAAAACTGAGGTCTTAGGCTTTACAACTAAACATTGGAAAGGTGGAGACTCAAAGCAAGAATGGATAAACAAGGGAGGTTTCACAAACCCCGGACGACTAAATGATATTCGTCATATTATTTATAAAAGTGCAGATAATACATGGAGAAGGTCTAGAAAATATTTTGGTGCAATGTTAAGAGAGGGTCTTTTAAAAGAAAATATAGATGGGGAGGCTCTAGCTTGGTCTCATGAAAGACTTATTAAAAGAAATGAGGAAAGAAAAATCATGATTGTTATATCTGATGGAGCTCCTGTTGATGATAGTACCTTGTCAGCAAATAGAGAGGATTACTTAGATAATCATCTTAAAAAAATGATTGCCCAGATTGAAAATGAGAGCCCAGTAGAACTTCAGGCGATTGGTATTGGGCATGATGTTACAAAATACTATAAAAACGCAATTACAATTCACAGAGCAGAGGAACTGGGTGAAGTATTGCTGGATGAGTTAACAAAACTTTTCAAGAACTAAATTCTGTTATAAAATAACTTAATGTTTACAGTGTAAACATTAAATAGGGAGCAGAATGAAAATAACAAAACAAAACGGGCCACCTGAAGACCTTCTTTACTTTGATGATGAAGTAAACATGACACCTGATCAGGTTGAAGATGTGGTTGAGATATTTAATACACCATTAACAGGATCATATAACTGGGACTATACAGTTGCAGATAATAGAATTAAAAAACTTTATGAACTTGGCAAAGAGTTAAATTGGAATGGGTCAATTGATCTTAATTGGGATTACACTCATCCAGCAGATGAGAAAATTGTTGAACCTGATGAGGAACTACCCCACGAAACTCTAGAAGCCTATCAGGCTCTTTCAGAAGAAGAAAAAATACTTTTTGATAGGCATTCAACTGCTGAATTAATGAGTCAATTCCTTCATGGAGAGCAAGGTGCATTATTAGTTGCATCTCAACTTGCATGCTGTGCTCCAACTTTTAATGCGAAGCTATATGCAGCATCCCAGACTTTTGATGAAGCAAGACATGTTGAGGTTTTTAATAGATATCTTCAAGATAAAATTGGAATCCATTATCCTATAAACCCATCACTTAAATTGCTTCTTGATAAAATTCTTACAGATGAAAGGTGGGATTTAAAATTTATTGGAATGCAAATTATTATTGAAGGATTGGCACTTGCAGCATTTCAAATGCTAAAAGCTATTACTAAAGATCCTCTTTTGAAACAACTTCTCCACTATGTTGTTAGAGATGAAGCTCGACATGTAACTTTTGGTATCAATTATCTTGAAGATTATATAAAAACATTAACACCTCAGGAAATAGAAGACAGAGCTGAATTTGCTTATGAGGCNTGTGTTATTTCTAGAGAAAGATTAATAAATACAAAGGCTGAACAAAGATTTTTAAAAATGACGCCTGAAGAAGCAAGAGAGTTCCAAATGAATACTAAAACCTTTGATATGTTCAGAAATTTCTTGTTTTCACGAGTTATTCCTAACCTATCAAGAATTGGACTCTTAACAGACTCTGTCAGACCAAAGTTTGAAGCGCTTGGATTGCTTGAATATGAACATGCTCCTGATGACTTTGAATGTGATTGGAGTGAGTTAAAAAAACCTCTAGAAAGTTTTGAAGATATTCCTGAAGCAATCTAAACTTTATTTAATAGGTATCTTGCTCAGTACTGCAGGTTTTGCAGAAACTATTTATATATCTCCATCTGAAGATCCATACACAGAGATACAAGAAGCTCTTATTCTTGCAAATCCAGGTGATATTGTTCATTTATCATCTGGATTATATGAACTAGAAGATAGTCTTTCCATTGATGTCAGAAATATAATATTAGAAGGTGATGGAATGAATGAAACTGTTCTTTCATTTAAAAATCAACTTTCTGGAGCTCAAGGACTATCAGTAACCTCAGATAACGTAATCCTTAGAGACTTTGCTATAGAAAATGCAAAGGGTGATGCAATAAAAGTTAAGGGAGTAGATGGAATTAGTTTTATAAGAGTGAGGACAGAGTGGACAGGTGGTCCGAGCTCTGAAAACGGTGCTTATGGATTGTATCCAGTTGAATCAAAAAATGTTCTTATAGACTCTTGTGTTGCTATTGGGGCATCTGATGCTGGAATTTATGTCGGCCAATCTGAAAATATAATTGTAAAAAATTCAATTGCTGAATTTAATGTTGCAGGAATTGAAATTGAGAACTCTTACTATGCTGATGTTTTTAATAATGTAGCGTCTAACAACACAGGCGGTATTCTAGTTTTTGATTTACCAGATATTCCTCAACAGGGTGGACATCATATTAGAGTTTTTAATAATAAATCAGTGAATAATAATACAGATAATTTTGCTCCTGAGGGCAATATTGTTGGGGAAGTTCCTAGAGGTTCTGGAATTATCATTCAAGCCAATTCTCATGTTGAAGTCTTTGATAATGATATTGGTGAAAATGATACTATCAATATTGCAGTAGTAACTTATGGATATGATACAGAAGATAAGAACTACTATCCGCACCCAAGATCAATTCAAATTCATAGTAATAGATTTGGTAGATCTGGCTATAACCCTGATCTTGAAACTGGTGAATTAGCAAAAATCCTTTTTGAAATTTCTGGTGGTGATATGCCTGATATATTTTGGGATGGAATTATGCCCCTACCCCAAATTATTTTTGGCCAACCAAAAGAAGACAAAATTGTGCTTGGTGATAATGGTGATGCATCCTTTCTGACTATTAACGCATTAAAATATATCTTGCCTTTTTTTAATCCTGTCGAAACTAATTATGAAAAATTTTCAGGTGAAATATCACCTCTACCTCCAGTTGTTATAAGTGAAACTCTATAAATCATCACTTCTTATAGTATTTACTATATTTTCTCTTTCAATAAATTCTGAAGTTAATCAATCGGTTGTACTCAATAATGAAGCTGCCTCAAAATTATCTGATTATGGTTTTTTTAGTGATTTGACTCTTCAAGTTCCAACAGATGGCGTTCTTCCGTATGACTTAAACTCACCACTTTTTTCTGATTATGCTGATAAATTAAGATTTATTTATATACCTCAAGGTGGATATGCAGAATATCATCCAGATGAAGTATTTAATTTTCCGAATGGCTCAGTTTTAATAAAAACCTTTGCCTATCTGAATGACTTTTCTGAATCAGAGCTTGATCCTCAGTTACTAGAAACTAGATTGCTTATAAAGCATGATGATGGATGGAAAAACATTAGCTATGTTTGGAATAAAGAGCAAACTGATGCATACAAGAGTATTGCTGGGAAAACAATATCAACTCAATTCGTAAACGATTATGGAAAGATTCAAGATATTAGATATAGGGTTCCGAATATCAATCAATGTAAAGAATGTCATCAATCAGGTGAAACTATTACGCCAATAGGACCTAAAGCAAGAAATCTTAATAAAGATATTAGTTATAAAGATGGCTACATGAATCAACTTTTAAAATGGCATCAAGAGGGATGGATTCAAGAAAATATCTCTACAAATTCAATGGTTGACTGGTCAGATATCAATGCAGACCTAGATGCAAGAGCTCGCTCATATTTAGATATTAACTGCGGTCATTGTCATATTGAAGGAGGCTCAGCCGATACCACTGGTCTTTATTTAGATTTTACTGAGAACAGAAAAATTCACTTAGGTTATTTCAAGAAGCCTATAGCAGCAGGACGTGCAAGTAATAACTTAAAATATTCACTTGTCCCAGGAAAGCCAGATGAATCTATACTGTTGTATAGGATGGAATCTCTTGATCCTGGTATCATGATGCCAGAATCTGGAAGAGCTCTTCAACACACTGAAGCTATAGACCTTTTAAGAAAATGGATTCATCAGCTTTAAATTTGTTATTAAGGCCTTAAGTATTTAATATATAAAAGTAATTTTAAAGGAGTTATTTATGTCTAAGCATTCTGCAATTAATCGATTTGGTAGATCACGCAATCCTGCTTTCTCAAAGAATTTTGAACAAAGTGGATTTAGAACTCAATCTAGTAGTGAAATGAATACTGCAAGTGGTTTCAGAACTACATCATCAGTTATTGAGTCTTCAGATATTATGACTTTAGATGGAGCTGTTAATAAAACAGGAATCCTTTTAGCTCTATGTTTTGCTGGTGCTGCGGTAGGTTGGAATATTCCGGCTCTTGCGCTTCCAGCTGGTATTCTTGGTTTTATACTTGCTCTTGTAACAATATTTAGAAGCCCAACCAAAGCAGGAACTACAGCTCCTTTTTATGCACTTGCCCAAGGAGTTATGCTTGGAGGTGTTTCTCTAATGTATGAAAATCTTTTTGACGGAATAGCTATACAAGCTATTGGTCTAACTTTTGGAATACTTGCATCTCTTTTAGTTTGTTATAAAAGTGGTCTAATAAAACCAACTGAAAATTTTAGATTGATGGTTGTGGCTGGCATCGGGGGAATATTCATACTTTATATGGTTAGCTTTGTTATGAGTTTTTTTGGATCGGGCATAAGTCTCCTATCACCAACTAATGGCTCTTGGACCAGCATAGGACTATCAGTGGGTATTGTATGTTTTGCATCTTTGTCACTAGTTCTAGATTTTGATTATATTGAAGAAGGTGCAGAGAAAGGACTTCCAAAATATATGGAATGGTATGGAGCTTTTTCATTAATGGTAACTCTAATATGGCTATATTTAGAAATATTAAGACTTTTAGCAAAAATAAGAAGTAGGTAACCAAATGTCTAATGCTCTTATATTTGGAGGTATGGCTGCTATTTCACTTTTTGTATTCTTTAATCTAGGAAAAATTAAAGCATCAAAAAATCAAACAAATAGAAATAATAGGATTAATAGATTTGGCAATAATAATTCAAATAATATTATTGATGCAGAGGTAGATAAAGATGATAAAAACTAATTTAGTAAATAAAAAATTATTTAAAAGTGCGAACATTGTTTTTATATTAACTTTATCATTATTTGGTCAATTGTTATTAGCCGAAACTACTCATAATAATGCCCCAATTATTCAACCAGGAGCGCCTGGTATGGATTCAAAAAATCTTGACCCTGAAGCTGCTTCTGATATTGCCAGCACTTCTTACGTTGAAGCTGATGTAAAATTCCTTGAAGGCATGATTATTCATCATCAACAAGCAATATTGATGTCTCAATTGGCCAGCAAGAGAACAAATAATAAAACTATTATTGATCTTGCTAATAGAATAGATGTTTCTCAAGAAGATGAAATAGACTTCATGGATAGTTGGCTTAAATCAAGAGATGAAGGTATTTCTAATAAATCCAATGATCATCATATGCACATGCATATGGCCGGGATGGCATCACCGCAGCAATTAAAAACACTAGAAAATAGTGAGAGTACTGATTTTGATAGATTATTCCTTCAATTAATGATTGCGCATCATGATGGCGCACTTGAAATGGTTGAAGAACTTAAAAAATTTCCAGGATCTGCCTTTGACCCAATATTAAATGAATTTATTTCAGATTTAGTTAATGATCAAGGTGTTGAGATTGAAAGAATGAATATTATAGCCGTTAGTTTATCTGACGATCCGAGAGCGGGTTTGAGTCCTGGTTTATATATTGCAGATGAAGCAATTTTAAATATGGAGCTGATAGCGGCATTAAGAAAACCCGTTGGTTTTTTTGATCGAGATAATCCAGAAGCTAAAGGCGTTAAAGATATTGATGATGAGGATGAGGATGAAGAGAAAACAACAGAAGAAAAATCTAGAGCTTTACGCTCTCCTATTTTAAGTTTTGCAAATACAGATATGGCATTTAGTGATGATTTACTTGTAGCTGGAAGTTATCACGGCTTTAACATGTATAAAATTAATACTGAAAATGGAATTCCAAATTTAATATCTTCAGTTGTTTGTCCAGGAGGTCAAGGAGATGTTTCTATTGTTGGAAATTTACTCATTATGTCTGTTGAACAGATTCGTAGCCGATTAGATTGTGGATTAGATGGTGTTGGCAAAGATGCAAGCCCTGAGAGATTTAGAGGAATAAGGATTTTTGATATTTCAGATTTAGAAAGGCCAAAACAAGTAGGAGCGGTTCAAACCTGCAGAGGATCTCATACTCATTCAGTCGTTTCTAATGGTGCTAAGGATGGAAAAATAATTATTTATAATTCTGGAACTTCTAGTGTTAGAGACGAAGAAGAAATGGAACAATGTATTGGAAACATACCTGGTGATGATAGAACGGCTCTTTTTAGAATTGATATTATTGAAATCCCAATCATAGATCCATCAAAATCAAGAATAGTAAGCAGTCCAGCTGTTTTTGCTGATCCTAATACAGGTGCTCTAGGAGGGTTGTGGGTTGGTGGAGATCATGGTGATGATACTCAAGATACAAAAAGAACAGATCAATGTCATGATATAACAGTTTTTCCTTCTGCAAATATAGCAGCAGGAGCATGCTCTGGAAATGGTATCCTTTTTGATATAACTGATCCTTACAATCCTGAAAGATTAGATGTTGTTACTGATAAGGGTTTTGCTTACTGGCATTCGGCTACATTTAATAACGATGGAACCAAAGTTATCTTTACTGATGAATGGGGTGGCGGAGGAAGAGCTAGATGTAGAGCATGGGATCCTTTGGATTGGGGTGCTGATGCTATATATGACATAGTAGATAACAAGCTTGAGTTTAAAAGTCACTATAAAATGCCCGCGCCTCAATTAGAAACTGAAAACTGTGTTGCACATAATGGCTCCATAATTCCTGTAAAGGACAGAGATATTTTTGTTCAAGCTTGGTATCAGGGTGGAATTTCTATTATGGACTTTACTGATTCTTCTAACCCAGTAGAAATTGGATATTTTGATCGTGGTCCAATTAATAAAGATATATTAATAACTGGTGGTTATTGGTCGGCTTATTTTTACGAAGGGTACATATATGGAACTGAAATAACTCGTGGCCTGGATGTATTTAAATTAACTCCAAGTGAATTTTTATCTAGTAAAGAGATAAAAGAAGCCGCTAAAGCTATGCCAGCATCTGGTGAAAGAATTTTTAACCCTCAGCAGCAAGTGCCTATGAGTTGGTCTGAAGCTATTTCGGGTAAATAAACCTTATTGACTATGTTTGTTGGGATAGATTTTGGAGTTACCAATACTGACATTGCTGTTTGGAGCAATGATAAATATACCTTTTTCTCATTACCTTCAGAAAAAATTGATAATCATTTCCTAAGTAAAATATTTGAATTTATAAAAATTAATATTAATGATATTAATAAAATTGCAGTTACTGGTGGCAAATCTAGTGATTTAAATAATAATTTTAAAAATATATCTATATTAAAAGTTAATGAGGTTTCAGCAATTGGATATGGTGCAATGGAGCTATATAAAATTAAAGAAGATAATTTTGTAGCCGTAAGCGCAGGAACGGGAACGGCATGTATTTCTTACTCTAACAGAGAGTTTAATCATCTTGGAGGAATATCTGTTGGTGGAGGAACTCTTCAAGGTTTATCTAATTTAATTATTAAAAATAATAATGCTGATAATATTAATCAAATAGCCTTAAGTGGAAATAAAAACCAGCTTGATTTTTTAATAGGTGATGTTGTAAATGAAATAGGTTCTTTATATCCAGAAATTACAGCTTCAAACTTTGCAAAAGCAAGATCTAATAATAATCAAAAAGATGAAGATATTGCATCATCATTATCTAATATGATTGGTGAGGTTATTGGGACAGTGACATACCTAAATGCTCTTTTAATGGGAGTTGATAAGGTTTACTTTTTAGGTAGAACATCATTATTAGATTCTGTAAAAAAAGGTATTGATCAAAGATTAGCGCTTGCCGGCATTGTTGGTGAATATAACTCTGATAGAGAATTTGGAAATGCTATTGGAGCTATTGCTTATTTAAGAACTAAAATTTAAAATCAGAATTATATATAAATCTAAACAGAAACTATGATCGAATCGACCGCGGCAGTTGTAACTGATAAATCATTAATCATTACCTTTGCTATTCCCGCATTTTTTATTCTCATCCTAATTGAGTATTGCTATGGGAAACTGGTAGGAAAGAATACATATAGACTGAATGATACCTTTACAAGCATATCGCTAGGAATGATAAGTAGGTATCCTACTATGCTAAATTTAGGAGTCCAAAGTCTTATTTTTGTCTATGTCAGCAAATATCTGAATGTAGGGCTATTGTCTGTTAAGAATCCGTTCACTTGGATTGCAGCCTTTCTTTTGTATGACCTTTCATACTATTGGATGCATAGAATGCATCATGAAATAAAAATATTATGGGCTACTCATAGCGTTCATCATCATGGCGAGGACTTTAATCTTGCTACCGCCTTAAGACAAACAAGTACAGGATGGATTTGGAAATGGATTTTCTACTTACCAATGATTCTTCTTGGGGTTCCTGTGGAAGTTTTTATAACTGTAGCTGGAATTAATTTGGTTTATCAATTCTGGGTTCATACTGAACATATTGGGCATTTAGGTTTTTTAGAAAAAATATTTATTACTCCAATGAATCACGGCATTCATCATGCAAAAAATAAAGAATATATTGATGCTAATTATGGTGGTGTCTTTATTATTTGGGATAGGATGTTTGGTACTTATATANCAAGAAAACCGGATATTGATCCAGTTTATGGAACAGTTAGTGCCTTGAANAGTTTTAATCCTATTTGGGCAAATTTTCAGATATATACAACTATGGTCAAAGACAGTTTTAAGACTANAAAATTAAGCGATAAGCTAAAAGTTTTTTATTCTAAAACCTANTGGCGTCCAGAAGACTGTATTGAAGAAAAAGATCCTAAAGAATTCTATGTAAAATATAATCCTCAGGTCTCTAAGGATATTACTGTGTTTGCATTCTTCCAAATGCTTTTTACTATTATTGTTTCTGGATCAGTATTATTTGTTTTGCCTCAGCACTCATACAATGAGATAGCTATATTTGGAATAACAATAACTCTAATGAGTACACTTACTGCATCTTTACTTCAAGATAATAGATATGTTTACTTTATTATTTTTGGGTTTTCTGTGCTTGGGATATTTGGTATTGAATACTTAAGCCTTCTAAATATAAGCCTTATTTCAACTCAGTTATTGATGAGCCAGTTGTTTGTAAATGCTTTTGTGGTTTCTTTGATAGCTGCCTTCCAAGGCTTTAAAACTCTTCTTCTACTAAAAAATAAGAGCACTCTATAGTTTTATTTATTGGTTTCTTTTGCAGGAACTCCTGCAACTGTCTTGTTGTCATCAACATCATGTAACACCAAACTTCCTGCTGCAACTATTGAGTTTCTTCCAATAGTAATATTTCCTAGAATTGTACTTGCAGCAAAAACTGTTGCGCCCTGTTTTATATTTGGATGTCTTTTTCCTGACTCGAAACCCTTACCGCCTAGAGTAACTCCTTGAAATATAGAGACATCTTTTTCTATATTAGTAGTTTCTCCAATAACAACGCCTGTTGCATGATCAATCATCACGCTGCCAGCTATTTTTGCAGCAGGATGAATATCTACACCGAAAACTTCTGATGCCCTATTTTGTAAAAATAAAGCCATAGTATGCCTTTCGCCATTCCACAAGCAATGAGCTGCTCTATATGTTGCAAGTCCTAGAAAGCCTTTATAAAAAAGAAGTGGGGTAGAGAAATATCTGCATGCTGGGTCATGCTCTTTAAAAAACTTGAGATCATCTTCTAGTGCAGGCTCTATTTCTTCACATTCCCTATAAACATCTAAGATAAACTTCTTAATATCTTTAGCAGATAATGCATCGCTATGAAGTTTGGATGCGAGTATTGATGCAACCGCTGCCAATAAATCTTTTTGAGATAAAACTAATGAATTAAGAAATGGTCCTAATGATGGTTCAGCATCAATTCTTAAGTGAATTTCACTCTCTATCTGCTTCCATAAATTAATATCCATATATTGATTATAGGCTTTTTAAGTTCTTAAAATAGAATTAGGCAGCATCTAATGCTGCCTAATATTATTTGGATTTAGATATCAAAACGGTCAGCATTCATAACTTTATTCCAAGCAGAAATAAAATCACAAACAAACTTATCGCCCGAATCACTTGATGCATAAACTTCTGCTAATGCTCTTAATTGTGAATTAGATCCAAAAACAAGGTCTGATCTTGTAGCTGTTCTGACCTTTTCACCTGAAGATCTATTAAATGCTTCGTATGAATTTCCAGTTCCGTTTGGCTTCCACTCTACAGACATATCCAATAAAGTATCAAAATAGTCATTAGTCATTGTATCTGTATTTTCAGTGAAGATGCCATATCCGGATGCGCTTATACCTATAGATCTCATACCGCCAACCAGAACTGTCATTTCAGGTGCGGTTAGATTTAAAAGCTGTGCTTTATCTAGCATCATTTCTTCTGGTGAAACATTAACACCTGATTTATGGAAATTTCTAAAACCATCAGAATGTGGCTCAAGTACTGCAAAAGACTCTGCATCTGTTTGTTCTTGAGTTGCATCACCTCTTCCTGGGGTAAATGGAACCTTTGAACCAGTTGCCATTTCAATGCCCACATTACCACCCAAAACGATAACATCTGCAACTGAAGCTCCAGTATCTGATGAAATATTTTCATAAATATCTAATACTTTATTTAGCTGTTCTGGTTTATTAGCTTCCCAATCTTTTTGTGGTGCCAATCTAATTCTAGAACCATTAGCTCCACCCCTCATATCTGAATGTCTGTATGTTGAAGCGCTAGCCCATGCTGTTTCAACCATTTCTTGAATAGTTAAACCACTATTTTTAATTGCTTCTGATACAGAATCCACATCATAATCTGCATTACCAGCTGGAACTGGATCCATCCATATTCTCTCTTCACTAGGAACTTCTGGTCCTACATATCTCGTCTTCGGGCCCATATCTCTATGAAGAAGTTTGAACCAAGCTTCAGCAAAAGCATCTGCAAATTCTTCAGGATTCTCGTGAAAATGTTTAGATATTTTTTTATATTCGGGATCTTCACGAAGAGCGATATCTGCAGTTGTCATCATTGTTGGGACTTTTACAGAAGCATCTTCTGCATCTGGGGCTAAATCTTCATCTGCAGGATTAATTGCATGCCACACTTTTGCTCCAGCTGGAGTATCAACTAGCTCCCATTCATATCCAAATAGTAAATCAAAATAACCGTTATCCCATTGCGTAGGATTTGCAGTCCATGCACCCTCAAAGCCACTAGTGATTGTATCTCTTCCTTTGCCTGAAGCATAAGAACTCATCCAACCTAAGCCCATTTCTTCTAGTGCTGCACCTTCTGGTTCTACTCCAACGTTAGAATCGGGACCTGCTCCATGGCCTTTACCAAATGTATGTCCACCAGCAACCAAAGCTACAGTCTCATAGTCATTCATTGCCATTCTTCCAAAGGTTGTTCGGATATCATGTGCGCTGGCTAATGGATCTGGATTTCCATCAGGCCCTTGAGGATTAACATAAATTAAACCCATTTGAACAGCGCCAAGAGGCATGTCCAATGATTCTCTCTCGTCATTATTTTCATAACGATTATTTTCAAGCCACTCTTTTTCTAGACCCCAATGTATATCTTCTTCTGGGGCCCATATATCTGGACGTCCACCACTGAATCCAAAGGTTTTACCTCCCATAGACTCTATGGCAACGTTACCTGCAAGAATTAATAAATCAGCCCAACTAATTTGTTGTCCATATTTTTGTTTAATTGGCCAAAGCAATCTTCTTGCTTTATCTAAATTACCATTATCTGGCCAACTATTCAGAGGTGCAAAACGTTGTGCTCCAGTACCTCCGCCACCTCTTCCATCTGTACTTCTATATGTACCAGCAGCGTGCCAAGTCAATCTAATAAAGAAAGGTCCATAATGGCCATAATCTGCAGGCCACCACTCTTGTGAATCTGTCATTAAATCATTTAAATCTTTTTTTAGTGCATCGTAGTCAATTTTTGCAAATTCTTCTTTGTAATCAAAACCATTTTCCATAGGGTTTGATTTTTCATCGTGCTGATGAAGAATATTAAGATTTAAGTTATTTGGCCACCAATCACGAACAGATGTACTACTTTCGCTACTATTAGTAGTTGCAGCCCCATGCATAACCGGACATTTACCTTGTATTTCGTTACTCATTTTTCCTCCAAAGAATTGTGCTTAGTATTGAGTTAATTATACTTTAACTAATTTTTATATATTGATAAATATACTATTAATGTACTTTATGTTCGATTAAAATATACATAAATGTTTTCTATCAAGCAATTAAATTATGCACTTGCAGTCGCCAAAAGATTACACTTTAAAAAAGCAGCCGATGATTGTTTTGTATCTCCTTCTACTCTAAGTAATGCTATTACAGAACTAGAAAATCAAATAGGTTTTAAAGTTTTTGAAAGAACAAATAAGAAAGTTATAGTCACTAATCTCGGTTTAGAGCTCCTTGAAAAAGCTGAAACAATTCAATTTCATATCGAAGATATAAAAAAACTTGGTGAAGAACAAAAAGCCCCACTAAGCTCTCCATTAACTATTGGAATTATTCCAACCATAGGTCCATATTTGCTTCCTCTAGTTCTTCCAAAATTAAAAAAATATCATCCAAATCTAAACTTAAAAATCTTAGAAGGTAAATCTAGCTCATTAGTACAAAAAGTTAATGATGGAGACCTGGATATGGCTATTCTTGCTCTTCCATATAATTTAGGAGGGTTATTATCTTTTAAATTTTGGGAAGAAAACTTTTATTATGTAAGCCACAAAAAGAATAACTATAAGAAAGTTGTAAAAGCAAAAGATATTAATTTTTCAGAATTAATGTTGCTAGATGATGGGCATTGTTTAAAAAATCATGTGCTGGCCGCATGTAAAATTAATGATAATCAGCAATTTTCGATGGAAGCATCCAGTCTCCCTACCTTGATTCAATTAGTTGCTAATAATATGGGTTCAACTCTTGTACCTCATATGTCAATTAAGCATTTAATTAATACCAATTCGATGATCAAAAAGGCCATACTAAATGAGCCTGGCCCTCATAGAGAGCTTGCTATAATTGTAAGGCAGACTTATTCAGATAGAGAAAATGTACTGCTTTTGAGGGATATTTTTATAAAAGAATTAGAAAAGTATTCAAAAAATATTCAATAAAAAATGGTGGAGCTACGCGGGATCGAACCGCGGACCCCCTGCTTGCAAAGCAGGTGCTCTCCCAGCTGAGCTATAGCCCCATTATATAATGAGGTGCTATTGTACTTTAAATTATTTTATATTTGTATAATCTTTTAAATAAAAGAAAGGGTGGAAAAACCACCCTTATCTTTAGGGGATTTACTGACACCCCTCTCCCAAAAGTTAGAATTTATAAGAAAAACCTATTTTCATTGTTCTTGGTTTTTGCGCTCTAGCTCCGTCCTTAGGTGCTCTAGCTACAACATCTGCTGAATCTAATAGATTCTCGACAATCATGTAGACATCAAGATTTTCATTTACAGATTTTCTTAAATTAGTATCTACAAAATTGTGTGAATCAATATTTTGATAAGTGCCACATGCAGCAGTTGAACAAGCGCTTCCATTACTGACAAGTCTTAAATTTCCAGTTAAGCCAGAGTCACTAACAAAGCCTAAAACAATAGCCAATGAAGAGCTTGGAACATATGGAACATCATCTCCAGATGAGACAACCCCCCAGTACTCTCCATCATCATCAAAACTATTAGCGAAAGTAGCATCATTAGAGGTGAAGGTAATTCCCACAGGATAGTCTAAATTACCAACTTGGTAGATCTTAGAGCCTGAAACCTCAAACCCAGAAACATCCACCGCACCTCCGTTAAAAACATCTCCAGCATCACAGTCTCCGCCTTGAGAATTTTTACACTCAGCTTTAAGGCTTGAATAATCACTTTGGAAATAAAATACTTCAAGATTAGAAGTACCATTTAAATACCTAACACCTAGCTCCATATTATCTGCTTTCTCAGGATCTGTTCCGAACATAGGCGTCATACCTTCATGAAAACCAGCAACAAGTTTAATATTTTCATTTAAATCATAAGTTGCACCAAACCCTGTAGATGTATAGTCACCTGATTTTGATTTTGGATATCCTGAAGCAAGCATAGTTCTTGTTGGGACTCCATCATTCCATCTATTTTCTACTTGATCATACTCTTCTGATCTATGGCCAATAGTTAATGCTAATTTACCTAATGAAATAGTATCTTCAATATAAAAAGAGGTTGCTTGAGATTCTCTTAATCTATTATTACTTCCTGTATATCCAGTACTGCAAGATCTTAATGCAGAGTTGGTTCCGTTAGCGCTCTGATCAAAGCATTCATAATCCTGGTATCTGCTCTCTGAATCATCCATGTCTCTATAGCCAACTGTAATTGCATGATTGCCTAGCTCGGTCATTAGTTTTAACTGATAGCCTTCGTTAGAATAGTATCTGTTATTGTGTTTTAGCTTTACTTCAGTAGCAATAGTTCCATCTAATATACCTTGAGCTACTGAATTACCAGCATTTGCAGCACTGATAACATTATTAATACCATTCCCTACGCCACCAATTTTCGAATTATTTGCTTTGTCTACCTTAAACCAATCTCTATGATAGTCATTACTCCATGAGGTAAGGACAATATCAAAATTATCAAAATTTCCTTTATAAGTTAATGAGGTTTGATCTCCATCATTTTTCATTTCATCATACTGAGTCATTCCATATCTTCTATGAGGATTTTTATTAAAACTTGCTTGTGAAAGACCAACATAAGACTGCTCAGACGTCTCATCAAGATCTAAAAATTTAAATGCCAATGAATGATTTCCAGATTCATATCTTGCTTTCAACATTAAATCTGACTTGTTAAAACCTGTATCACCTTCAACATTGGCTATTGAAGCAAAGCCATCACTAGAGTGATCATGAATTTCTATCAATGCACCAAAATCTCCTGAATTAACACCATAATTAGCGTGTGTTCTCATCATGCCATTTTCACCAAACTCCTGAACTAATTTTCCCGATGTTGTTTCTGGAATTGGTGTACTTATAAGATTTATTGCACCTCCAATGGTACTTGGTCCAGCAGAAATAGAGGATGGTCCTTTTAAGACCTCTACAGAATTAATCCTTCCTGAAGTTGGAAAATAATATGCAGATGCTGAGGTATATGGAGCAGGAGCTATAAGGACTCCATCTTCCATAAGTGTTACTTTGGCTGACCTATCAATACTTGTTCCTCTGATTGAAATATTAGGCCTAAGTCCGTATCCATCTTCTGTTCTAAAATAAAGACCTGGAACTGCTGACAGAATTTTATGAATATCTGTGTCAACTATCTTTTCTAGGTCCTCTTCACTTAAAACTGTTCCAGATCCTGCAAGATTTCTTGCATCTTCTTTAGATCCAATAATAGTTACAGACTCAACATCATCATTTGCTGATAATCCTGAAGTTATAGATAACATTATTAATGCAGCAAGAGTGAATAAAACTTGTTTCGTTTCTATTAACTTATTTATCATTTTTATATTTCCTTAAATTTAAAAATACTTGAGGGTGGTCATTCCTTATTTGATTTAATAACAAATCAAACAGCACACTTTCAGGGAAATAAGTAACCTCCCTCAAGCTAAATGAGAATCATTCTTGTTTATGACTGAGAATGATAATGATTCTCATTTAGAAATGCAAGGAAAATTTTGAATTATTTTTAAATGCTGAATTCTAGGTTACTTATTGCCTCGCACAGCAAAGAATATTCCCAAAACTAACAAGAACATTTGCTCACTAGTAACAAACTTTGTACTCAAACTAGTAAACCAGTCAGCGTGAGCTATATATAAAGCACATGTCATAATCACAACGACAAGGAATCCAGATAATCTTGTTAAAAGATCACCAAGTTGTTGAGCAAATAGCCCCACCACTCCTCCCAAGATAATACCTATACCTGCAGCCATCTCACCAAGAATAACTAAGTTAACCCAGAATTCAGGCATAGGAATAAAAATACTTTCAAACCAAGTAACCATTCTATGCTGCTCATCCATCATAAAAGGTGCAGGAAGCTTTCCGTAACCATGGAAAAAGAATGCTATCCCCAGTGCAAGTCTTGGCAACCAGGGAACTATATTCATAAAAGGTTTGGAGATTACATCTAGTTTGTTATTTATTTTTTTCATTATTTAAATTATTTGAGTTTCTAAAAGTATATCTTTGTCATTGCAAAGAGAAAAGCCATTAATATTAATAAAATTATCAAGCTCATCCTGCCCAATATTTATATGAACAAATATTCTACCGGTAGAAGATATTTTCTCTTCAGTAATACATCCCATTCGGAATAACTTAGCTCTTATGTTTCCTAGAGATGCCTCTAAAGAGGCCCAGCCTCTATAGATACCATTAAATAAGTCATTGTTGATTAATTCTCTTAATTCATCTATTCCAATATTCTGTTCAGCAGATATCCAAACTTCATTAGAGCTGTTTTTACTATCTGATGTCAGTTATACCTTTAATGTCGCATTTATTATTTACTCTTATTTGACGAATACCATTCAAATTTAATTCATCTAAGATTTGATTAACTTCTTTTTCTTTTTGACGGTGATCAATATCAGAAATATCAACTACATGAAGTAACAAATCAGCAGATTTTAATTCATCAAGAGTAGCCTTAAATGACTCAATAAGCTGAGTAGGAAGTTCAGAGATGAATCCTACTGTATCTGAAAACAGTATTGGCCCTAATTCTGGGTCAATGTTCTTCCTTGTAACCGAATCAAGTGTTGCAAATAATTTATCTTCTGCAAGTTGTTTACTATTTGTTAGGGAATTAAATAAGGTTGTTTTGCCTGCATTGGTATATCCAACAAGAGCCACAAGCTTATTTCTACTTTTCTTTCTAGAATAACTATTTAATTGCTTTTGCTTATGAGCCTTCTCAAGTCTACTTTTTAAACGTTTAATTCTATGTCCTATAAGACGCCTATCAGTTTCCAGCTGTGTCTCCCCGGGTCCTCTCAATCCAATACCGCCCTTTTGCCTTTCTAAGTGAGTCCAACCTCTTATTAATCTAGTTGATAGGTGATTTAATTGAGCCAATTCAACTTGAAGTTTACCAATATGAGTCGTAGCTCTTGATGCAAAAATATCTAAAATAAGCTCAGTTTTATCAATTACTCTAACTTTTAATTTTAGTTCTAGATTTCTAGCCTGGGATGCAGACAGCTGATGATTAACAATTACAAGCTCAGCATTTGATATTCTAACCATGTCTTGAATTTCTTCTAGCTTTCCTTTATTAATGAAATGGCTAACTGATGGAGCCTTCTGTTTGCTTGAACTTGATTCAACAATGTCAGCTCCTGCTGAATTGACTAGCTCATAAAACTCTCCATAAATGTTCTCCAACTCTTGTCCTGTTCTTAAAGATTCAACATCAATGAAGATAATTAGTGTTTTAGGAATTTGGACTGGTTCATGAATCATAAAGTTAGATAATATTGTAGAGATTTTATTTAAATTTGTTACTATTAATTGAGTTCATTAAAAATTCTTTTGGAGGATATTTATGGATAGAGGTGAGCGAGCAAAAAAATCAGCTGGTGCAAGTTTAAAAAGAAAGGCTGTAAAAGAAATTAAGAAAAAGAAACTTAACAAGATATATAGAGAATTAAGAAAAGCTCGAAATAAATAAATCTAACCTAGTTGAAGTTTAGATTTTGTTGATACTTTAAATCCTAGTAGGGAATTTTATAAGCAATAATATGATAGAAAAAATCTTAAAAACTATTTCGGACAATATTGATAAATATATTCCGATAGGTATCGTCATACTTTCATTTTTTGTAGCAGCTATAGTCTAGAATTTCTTTTTTTGGGACTCACATTTCCCTGAAGCCATAATTTGGATCTTTGGATTTCTATTTTTTGTTCCATCTTTTTTATTTAGCCAAATATCTCCTGACATTTGGCCTTTGCCAGTAAACCAATTAAAAGTATTAGAAACTCTATATATATCTACCTCATAATCAGGAAATAATGGATGAATATCACCAGGCTTCATGCTGTGAGTTATGGTTACTCCTGTATCAGAATTGTCCGCCTGCCAATCCGCACTCGGATTTATCCATGCTGGAGAAGGTTCAAGAGTATGCTTTAGTGATTTAAATGTTTCTTCACTACTATCTACTTCCCAATATTGAACTACATAGATTTTATCTTTCTCCCAGTCTTCTTCTGCAAAATTTGTTTTGGCGCGCTGCAATAGGAATAAAGATTGTTGTGTCTGCCTTGCCAAATTTTTAAAAAGTTCGATCCCTTCAGAAAGATATGTCTTTTTTATATCTTTGTAAGTAACTGAATAGGTGCCATCAAGCTCACATAAAATTTTAGAAGATGCGCCGAAAGTGGGGATGGATATTAAAATAAGTAGTAAAAATCTCATAAGATAATTCTAACTTAAAAAAAGCTCTTTAAAAAAAGAGCTTTTTTTAAGTTTAAAAGCTTTGATTTTAAGCCTTATCTCCAAAATCAATCATATGCTCAGCAATTCTTTCATTGGTGCCATACATAAAATGATTTGACATATTTTCTCTATATTTACTGGCTGGAACTTTCAAGCCAGCTGCCTCTGCAACCTCTCTGATGTGCATAGGAGTAGCTCCACAACAAACTCCAAGATAATTAATACCTAACTCAAATGCCTCTTTACCAAATTCTCGAATTTCATATCGATTGCAATATAAGGGATCTAGTGCTGTTGGAAATGTTCTTCCGTGAGGAGCAGGACAAGAGCAGCCATGGTCATCAGGCAAGTTAAAGAAGGTTGGGTTTGCTTCTGTAGTTCTGAATGGTAATGGCAATGCTCCCATATGACATTTTAATATTTTTCTAGCTTCTCTTAGGTAAGGCATCATAGTGTCAGGCCCTCTAAAGCAATTCATGCCTACAACATCAGCACCCCTTTGCTCTAACTCTTTCATAGTATCTAGTATAGAAATACCGTCTCTCATTTCGTTTTCAGCCATTGGAGCAATGGTTATTACTGATGGTAATCCAGCTTTTTGAATAATATCCAAAGCCATGTATGCCTCTTCAGCGTAATAAAATGTTTCGCCAACTAATAAATCAGCTCCTTCATCTACTGACCATTCAACCATTTCATTAAACATTCTCTCGACTTCTTTATGAGAGTCTGAATTGCCTTGCTCCCAAATATTAGAGTTAGAAATATTTCCAGCCATTAGGTTGGGCTCTCCTCCATCAATTGGATTATCAGCAACTTTTTTAGCAATTTTTAAAGCAGCACGATTAAGAGGCTCTATCAAATCTTCTTTTCCAATTACTCTCATTTTTTCTCTATGAGCGTTGTATGTAAAAGCTTCAACAACATCTGATCCAGCATGTTGAAAGTCCTTATGTAAGTTCTCTAGTGCTTCTGGATGCTCTAAAGAAACCATTGGAACAAACTCACCAGCAGATAAGTATCCTCTTTTTTCAATTTCAAAAAGAAAGCCTTCCGCACAAATAACCGGCCCTTCATTTAATCTTTGTATTAATTGTCTTTTCATCATTTACTCCTAATATTTTTAAATTAAATCCTGGGAATAATACCGTTTTAGCTCTTTATTTTAGTTCGCGGCAATAGGATCAAATCACGAATATGTAGATTATAAAGACATGAATATAGAATTGTAAACAGTTTTTTTAGGTACCTAAGTTTTAACGGAACTCGAGTTTATTGAGGATATCTGCTAGCCCAAAACTTATCTAAAACAAAATACCAAACACTATTTAAAAGTGGCTCTACAATAGCATCTGTAATAGCATCTCTAAATTCTGCACCAGTAAAGTACATCACGCATGCTGCTGCTATTATAAAATGACCAATCGTATAAATAATAGTTCTTATTATGGTTCCACGATTTGCTTCATACACCCTTTGAATAGGTGCATTAAATAACATTACAGATTTTTTTATATGTTCTATCATAATTTGAAGCATAACAGATTTTATAATTTAGATTCATAATTGAAGATAAATAGATAAGCATTTAATATTGCATGATGTCTAATATAGATAAATTGTTAAATGATTTAACATTAAAAGAAAAAGTACTATTACTCAGTGGTTTTGATGCATGGCATACAAATAAAATTGAAAGACTAAATATTCCAAGTATTAAAATGTCCGATGGTCCAAATGGAGTTAGAGGAGATGGTAACTCTGGAAAATCATCTGCTTGTTTTCCAAGTGCAATTTCTCTTGGTTCATCGTGGAATATGAACTTGATCAATCGATTGGGAATTGAATTGGGTAAGGAAGCTAAGACAAAGGATGTAGATGTCTTATTGGGACCAACCATAAATATCCATAGACACCCTTTAGGTGGAAGGCATTTTGAAAGTTTCTCTGAGGATCCATATCTAACTGGAAGGATAGCAATTGAATATGTAAACGGAGTGCAGGAAGAAAATGTTGCAGCATGTTTGAAGCATTTTGTTGGGAATGATACAGAATATGAGAGGTATGCTGTTAGCTCAAATATTGATGAGAAAACACTCAGAGAAATTTATTTACTTCCTTTTGAGATGGCTATTAAACAGGCTAATGCAAAAGTTGTTATGAGTGCATATAACAAGCTGAATAATATTTACTGCAGTTCTCATAGAAATTTACTAATAGATATTTTAAAAAATGAATGGGGTTTTGAAGGCTATGTCGTCAGTGATTGGGGTGCAGCTTTAGAAACAATTGAAAATGCTAATGGTGGACTTGATCTCGAAATGCCAGGTCCTGCAAAAAATTGGGGGGCATTACTCGAAGAGGCAGTAAATGAAGGAAAGGTTGCAATTGAAGAAATTAATGACAAAGTAAGAAGAATTCTGCATGTGGCAGAATTTTCTAAAAGATTTGATAGTCCAGAAATTAAACCAGAGCGCANTAATGACAATAAATTACAAAGAGCTTTATTAAAAGAAGCTGCTCAAGAAGGCATGGTACTTCTTAAAAATGATCATCTTCTTCCCTTAAAAAGTAACCTTCGATCTATAGGAATCATTGGTCCTAATGCAAAACATGCACAAATTATTGGGGGTGGAAGTGCTCATCTTCAGGCATATCATGAGTCTCACCCACTTGAAGCCTTTAAAAACAAAATTGGTAACAATGTTGATATTAAATATTCTAAAGGCTGCCATACATATAAATATCTTCCAATATTTAATAAAGATTTAATTGAATCTGACTCAAATAAAAATAATCAATTTCTTATAGAGTACTTTAATACTGCTAATGGAGAAAAAGAGCTTATATCAAAAGAATATGCACTGAAAAGTAAATTCTGGGCACTTGAAGGATTCGCAAAAGATATTATTGCCGAAAAAGGTAGGCCTGATATTTTTGTTAAATTCTCATGCATATACTCTCCTGACATATCGGGAACTCACGAGTTTGAAATTTTTGCAATTGGAAAAAGTAAACTTTTAATAGATGGTAAAGAGATTGTAGATAATTGGACCGATCCAAAACCTGGGGATGCTTTTTTTGCTTTTGGAACAGAGTCTATGCGAGGTGATGCGCATTTAGAAAAAGCTAAAAAATATCAAATAGAAATACAGTACAAGTTTGAGGGCAACTTTCCTGCCATATATATTGGTTGTAAGGCTCCAGATAAGATTGATTTATTTGATGAGGCTATTGGTATTGCAAAAGATGTTGATCAAGTAGTGATGATTGTTGGAACGAATTCGGATTGGGAAACTGAGGGCAATGATAGATCTGATTTTAATCTTCCAGCAGATCAAAATAAATTAATTGATGCTGTTCTCGATGTAAATCCTAATACAGTTATTGTTCTAAATACTGGCTCACCAGTTAAAATGCCATGGATTAATAGGGTCTCAAGTGTTATTCAGACATGGTATGCAGGTCAAGAATTTGGAAATGCTCTTGTAGATATTCTTACTGGCGATGTAACTCCTTCAGGAAAAATTCCTACAACCTTTCCAATTAATATTGAAGATACTCCAGCCTTTAACTCATACCCAGGTAAAGATCTTCAAATGAACTATGCTGAAAAAGATCTTGTTGGTTACAAATGGTATGACAAACAAAATATCGAAACTTTATACCCTTTCGGTTATGGACTTTCTTATACGGATTTTGAATACTCAAATCTTAAAATTAACAAGATTGAAAAAAATAAGATTTCATGCAAATTTTCACTAAAAAATACTGGTGCATTTTTAGGATCAGAGATATCACAATGTTATGTTAGTTATCAGTCTGTTGATGTAACAGAACCTATAAAAAAACTTCAAGGATTTGATAAATCTCTTCTTAAGCCAAAAGAAGAAAAAGAAATTGAAATTATTTTAAGTCCTGAGAACTTTAGGGTCTGGGATAGTAAGAAAAAAGATTGGATTATTAGAGAAGGTTCTTACAAAATTTGTATTGCGTCTTCTGCAGAAGATATCCACCTTGTTGATCTCATTAATTTATAGATAGCTCGTTCATCTCATCTTCAGATAGATTTAACTTTGTTGCTGCAATAGAGCTATTAGTTTCCATAATTGTTCTTGGTCCTATTAATGGAAAAATTAGTGGTGACTTTTGAATTACATAAGCAAGCGCAACTTGAATTGGTTGTACATTTCTAGATTCAGCAATCTCAAAACACTTTTCTCTTCTTTTAAGATTTTTTACGTCATGCCAAACTCTTATTTCCTCTTCTAATGAAGGGTTTGAGAAATGTTCATTAGAGGTGATTTCTTTTTTCTTTATAAAAAATCCTCTAGCTTGGCTTGACCAAGGAAAAAGCATAATTTTATTATCTGTAAGATAATTCAAGTACTCGTCATTAGTGCCAACACACCCTGGCCATACAGGATCAACCATATCAGCTAAACTGAAATTATTACTTAAAACACTGAATGCCTCTTTATTATTTGCAGCAGAATACTCTCGTGCTTTTGAGAAACGATCAAGCTCCCAATTTGAAGCTCCCAGTGATCCTATCAAGCCTTCAGACCTAACTTCATTTAGTGCATCCATAAACTCTGCCACAGGAATATTAGGATTATCTCTATGAAGGCAAAATATATCTATCTTATTAATTTTTAAACGATCTAGGGATTCTAAAATCTGAGGTCTTATGAACTCAGGTGAACATTCAGGTGTATGTGCGCCCTTTCCAAGAACTATAATCTCATTCTCAATATTTCTTGAATTAATCCAATCTCCTAAATATTTATCACCTTTCCCATTATTATAAATATAGGCAGTATCAAAAATCCTTCCGCCTGAGCCATAGAAATGATCAAACATTGTAAAAGCATGTAAGGCAGAGGTTTGATTATCACAACCTAATGCCAGTCTAGAACCTAATTTATCAATTCTACTCAATGAGGTTTGCTGTAATTTTTTATTTTGGAATGAGTAAAACTTTGATTCTGGGATTGGTGATTTTTGAAGCTCACTAAAAGGACAATTAATATTTAAAGATTTTCTCCATATATCAAGCCAGAGCATATTACTTTGAGAATCTAAATGAGAAATATATTGAGATTCTAATTTATTATTTATTATGCATTCGGACGCATGATCAATTTCTCTTGTAAATAAGCCTACTTCATCTTTAAATGGGATTTCTTTATATAATTTTTTGTCTTTATAGATATCTACTGACGAATTTCCATCTTGAAATTGACCGCAATGCCATGGCTGACTAACTACTAAATCTTTAGTCCCATCAGAAATTTTTAAATCATTAGAATAGTCTTCATCTATTGCGCATTTAATATATGCTTCAATATTATTTGAAAAGACTATGTGTGCCTCGGATTGAAGATCAACTCCTGTTGAGTCAAGTCTTCCTTTGGCATTTATACTTTCAGGATCTGCGAAAGACAATCCGTTAAACCTTCCAGCAATAAGTTTAGCCATTGATAGTGGATAGCACCCAACATCTAGAATGGCACCTCCTCCCATATGTGGATTTCTTAATCTATGAGACTCTGGAAGGTCAGCAGAGAAACCAAAAGAACTTGTTATCGTTATCTTATTTTTTGTATTATCAAAAATAGATAGATTATCAAGAATATTTAATGTTTGAGGATGAACCCTATACATGTAGGCTTCCATTAAAAACACTTCCGCTTCTTTGGCTAGGGTTAGTAAAACCATGCTCTCAAGATGATTTATTGTTATTGGCTTTTCACAAAGAATATGTTTTTTATTTTTGATTGCTAATAATGAATATTCATAATGAGTATTGTGAGGAGTGGCTATATAGATAGCATCTATCTTAGTAGAGCTAATTAAATCCTCAATATTTTGATATGCCTTTATACCAAATTTAGATGAAAAGTTGTCAAGGTTATTTTGGTTTCTTCCAAAAACTCCAATTAACTCTGAATTTTGAGAGTGCTTAATAGAATGAGCAAAAGCATTAGCAATACTGCCGCTCCCAATAATACCCCACCGAACTTTAGACATTTGATACCTGCCTGCTTTCAATATCTCTAACTAATTTTTCATGTAAAGTTTTGTCTATAGGATAGAAGTAAAGCAAAACAAAACTTATACAAACTCCTACAAGAGGAATAATGGACATCAAATCTTTGAGTGCTTTTAAAGTATCTTCTGATTGCTCTTGGTTGGGCTCAAATCCAATATTTGTTAGTGCTATGCCTAGTATAAATACAGCAATTGCTATCGCTCCCTTCTGTGCAAAAGTCATAAATCCATAAAGAGAAGATTCAGTTCTAATACCAGACTTCCACTCACCATACTCGATGGTATCTGGGAGCATTGACCAAAAAAGTACACCAGTTGCCCCATTGCCAAAACCAATAAAAGCCAGAATATATAATAATGTATTTAAATCTTTAATCGGATAATAATAAAAAATAAAGAAGCCGATAAACAAAGTTATCATTGCGACTAGCCAAGTATTTTTCTTTCCAATTTTTAATGCCACATACGCCCAAAAAGGAACTGCAAAGAGCGTTGCTCCGTTTAAAGTTCCTAAAATTTGGCCTTGGTACTCATGTAACTCCAAAGCATATTTTGTAAAATATATAAGGTTATTATTGAACATTAAAAATGTTGAAATCAATATTATGATTGCTGAAAAAACAATCCAAAAAGGATAATTTCTAGATACAGATTTTGCCACTTCTGAGAAAGTTGGAAGTTCTTCTTTCTTAGTCCTAAATTTTCTTTCTTCTACAACATAAACTGTAATCTTTAAAATACATATAGCTATCAGACCAGAAAGTATTCCAAGATATATAAAACCTAAAGATTCCTGACCTCCTCCAAAATATAAAACAACTGGAAATCCTAATGCAGAAATTGAAAAAGTTCCAAGTGCTGCTGATAGCATCCTAGAACTAGTGAGTATTGTTCTCTCATCACTATCATCTGTAATCCTAGCTGTTAATGATGAGTATGGAACACTCACAATTGTGAAACAGGTTCTGTGAATTAGATTAACTACTAATAAAAATATAATTAGGAATGTTCCTTCAAAGGGTGGAACCCATAATAAAAGAATAAATGATAAAGCAAGCGGTATAGAGCCATAATGGATATAGGGCCTATAGCTCCCCATCCTAGATCTAGTTCGTTCAGCTAAAAAACCCATAAATGGATCTGTAAATGCATCCCACATAATACCCAGGCCATATATAAGTCCAGCAGCGAAAGGTGAAATACCAACAATATCAGTATAAAAATAAAGTAAATATAAACTAACGCCACTCCAGTACAAACAGATTGCATAGTCACCTACTCCATAAGCAGCACGTATCCTATTACTAACAGACTCTGTCATATATTAATTTTTTGATAATTTATTTATCTAATGTATAGGAAAAAGGAATGTATTGCATACAAAAATATGTGAAACTATTTGAATGGATTATAGAGAAGGAATTGTTAAAAAAGATGGTGTAGAAATTATGTATCGTGATTATGGAGTTGAGGGCTCAGAGCCAATTCTTATGGTTCATGGTTTAGGTGCACAACTTGTTCATTGGGCTCCTCATCTTATAGAATTTTTAGTTAACAATAACTATAGACCTATTACTTTTGACAATAGAGATTCGGGTTTATCCTCAAGATTTAAAGAGAAACCATCACTACATTTAGGATACCTTCGTTACTTTTTAAGACTGCCCATTAAAACTGAATATAACTTAAACGACATGGCTAAAGATGGTATTGATGTTTTGGACCATCTTGATATTGAAAATGCTCATGTTCTGGGAACATCCATGGGTGGAATGATAAGCCAGATCATTTGTGCCAAATATCCTAAAAGGGTTCGTTCTTTTACTCTAATAGCATCTAC